>Ga0268298_10000577_pt1 | contig 47241 bp, 46 predicted proteins | sample WWTPWeurt_MetaG_FD_194462 | JGI IMG/M metagenome (GOLD analysis project Ga0268298, IMG submission 194462) | Activated sludge microbial communities from WWTP in Nijmegen, Gelderland, Netherland - WWTP Weurt | ecosystem: Engineered > WWTP > Aerobic digester > Activated sludge | place...
GCTGGCCGACTGAGATGACTTCCGCGATCAAACTGCTGCAGATCCTCGACTGGGATTCGCCGCGCCAGAATGCCCGCTTGCGCGAGGAACTCGCCGCCGGGCTGCTGCAGCCGCAGGCCGCCATCGCGCCCAAGTTCTTCTACGACGCGCTCGGCTCGCGCCTGTTCGAGGCGATCACCGAACTGCCCGAGTACTACCCGACCCGCACCGAAGCGGCGATTTTCGACGAACACCAGCCCGAGATTCGCCGTGTTCTGGGCGCCGACTTTTCGCTGATCGACCTCGGTTGCGGCAGTTGCGCCAAGGCCGGCAGGCTGTTCCATGCCGGGGTCCTTCCCGCGCGCTATGTCGCGGTCGATATCTCCGTCGATTTCCTGCGCGATTCGCTGCAGAACCTGAAACGCGAATTGCCGGCCATCGACATGACCGGCCTGGGCCTGGATTTCACGGACGAACTGCGCTTGCCCGACGACCTGCCGCCGGCGCGGCGCATGTTCTTCTACCCCGGCTCCAGCATCGGTAATTTCAGTCCGGCCGATGCCCGCGCCTTCCTTGGCCGGATCGCGGCACGGATGGATTCCAGCGGCGGCCTGCTGATCGGGGTCGACCTGATCAAGGACAAGGCGCTGCTCGATGCCGCCTACGACGACCCGCTGGGCGTCACCGCCGCCTTCAACCGCAACCTGCTGCGCCACATCAATGCCCGGCTCGATGCCGACTTTTCGATCGCCGATTGGCAGCACGTGGCCTTCTTCAACGAGGCGGAGGCCCGGATCGAGATGCACCTCGAGGCGCGGCGCGCGCTCGACGCGAGTTGGCCGGCAGGCACAGGCCGCGCGATCCGGCGCTTTGTCGCCGGCGAACGAGTCCATACCGAGAATTCGTACAAATATTCGCCGCAGGGATTCCGCACGCTGCTGGCCGAGGCCGGCTTTGCGGAGATCCGGATGTGGACCGATCCCCGCGGCTGGTTTGGCGTGTTCTTCGCCCGTCAGGGCAATACGCGCACCTGAGCCGTTCCGGCGTCGAGCCGGCCGACCACGGCGGCAGCGGCAAAACCTTCGGCGCGAAATACCTCCAGCACCCGATCGACGGCCGCCGGTTCGCAGGCTACCAGCAAGCCGCCGCTGGTCTGCGGATCGGTCAGCAGGGCGCGCTGCATGGAGGAGATCGCGGGATCCATGATCACGTCGTCGCCATAGGCCATCCAGTTGCGCGCCGAGGCGCCGGTTATGTAGCCCGCGGTAGCAAGGCGTTCGACGTCGGCCAGCAGCGGCACCGCCGCCATGTCGAGCGCAGCCGAAACCCCCGCGCCGCGGCAGACTTCCAGCAGGTGGCCGAGCAGACCGAAACCGGTGATGTCGGTCAGGGCATGGACGCCATCGAGATGCGCGAGGTGGCGGCCCGGAGTGTTGAGCCTGGTCGTGCTGGCGATCATCGCCGCATAGCCGGCGGCATCGAGCGCGCCTTTCTTCAGCGCCGCCGACATGACGCCGACGCCGAGCGGCTTGCCCAGCACCAGTACGTCGCCGGCCCGGGCGCCGGCATTGGTCTTGACCTTGTCCGGATGCACCAGGCCCATCACCACAAGGCCGTAGATCGGCTCCACGGAATCGATGGTATGGCCGCCGGCGATCGGAATCCCCGCTGCGGCGCAAACGGTCTCGCCGCCCTCGAGGATCCTGCCGATGACCTCGATCGGCAGCTTGTCGATCGGCATGCCGACCAGGGCCAGGGCCATGATCGGGGTGCCGCCCATGGCATACACGTCGCTGATCGCGTTGGTCGCCGCGATGCGGCCGAAATCGAAGGGGTCATCGACAATGGGCATGAAGAAGTCTGTGGTGGCGATCAGCGCCTGCTCGTCGTTGAGGCGGTACACCGCGGCGTCGTCGGCGGTTTCAATGCCGACCATGAGTTCCTTCGGCACCGGAAAGTTGCGTACACCGCGCAGGATTTCGGTAAGCAGGCCGGGCGCGACCTTGCAGCCGCAACCGCCACCATGGCTGAACGAGGTCAGGCGAACCGACGCCGGGGGAATGCTGGGGGAGTTCATTTTCTATAACCCTGTCATTGCGAGGAGAGAGCGAACGGCAGCGCATTCACGCGCCGGGGAGAACAAGGATACCTGCTCGGCGCAGCGCCGGGACAAGCTCGCGTAATAGCCTGCATCGGTCGCCGCGCGGGAAATCAGTGCGGCCAGACCCTCTGCATCGCCCGGTGCAAACCAGCCGGGGTAATCCGCGCCGAGCATGCCCCGGTTGCCGGCGATGTCGCTGCCCAGCACCGGAACGCCGCTGGTCACGGCCTCGATCAGTACGTTGGCGCCGCCTTCCATGAGAGAGGGCAGCAGCAGCAGGTGGCAGCGCTTGATCATCTGCCGGGTTGCCGCCTGCGGCAGGGTGCCGATCCAGTGGTAGCGGCTGTCCCTGGCACCCAGATGCGCCACTTCAGCCGCCAGCGCCGGATCAAGCGCGCCGCCGACATGGAACAGCCGCACCGGCAAGTCTGCAGGCAGCAGCCGCAAGGCACGCAGCGCCGTCAGCGGATCCTTCTCGGCGCGCATGTGCCCCACCAGCGCCAGGTCGAAATGGCGCCGGCTGCGCCGTCCGGGCCGCAGGGTGCGCGCCGACTGGTAGACCACCATGGCCTTGGTCGCATGCACCGGCGGCAACTCGCGCAGGCCCTCGGCCTGCAGCACGACCAGGCGGGTGGCCAGGTCCAGCGATCGCTGCGCCTGCGCGTCGCTGCGGATGTCGCGGTAAAGGTCGGTTCCGGTCAGCGCCAGCACCAGCGGACGTTGCGGATAGACTGCGGCGAAACGCGCGATGGACGGTGCCGAGCGACGCGCATGGAGGGCGATCATCATGGCGTCGTCGGCGCCTGCCCAGTCGAGTTCGATGCGGACCCGGGCATGCGGCGCCAGGCAGCGCGCCCAGCGCCTTGCCGTATGCCAGTTGCCGTTGTTGGCGCCGGCCAAAGCCGGGCTGATAATGGCGATGGAGGGATAGGACGGAATGGACATGCCTGATTTGAGAACTGCCGGAAAAGACCTGCTCGCCGACGCGCTGCGCGATGCCCGCGATTATACGATCCACCTGCTCGACGACTGGGCGGCCTGGCCCGCCGACGCCCCGCCCGATCCGCGACAGGTGCCCTGCCTCGACATCATCAATCCGCCGCTGTGGGAACTCGGCCACGTCGCCTGGTTCATGGAGTACTGGTGCCGGCGCTATCGCGGCGCTGCGACCGCCCCGCTTCCCTCTCGCCTTGCCGACGCCGACCGCTGGTACGACTCGCGCAATGTGCCGCACGACAGCCGCTGGCAGCTCGACCTGCCCGACTGGGATGCCACGCGGCGCTATCTGCAGGACACGCTGGCCGAGGCGCTGGAGGCCTTGCAGCGGCTGCCCCACACCGATGCCGCGCTCTACTTCCACCGCCTCGCGCTGTTCCACGAAGACATGCACGACGAAGCCTTCCGCTACACGCGGCAGACCCTGGCCTGGCCGGGGCGCGACGGGCTGGCCGACCTGCCTGCGAACACCGACATCGCGCTCGACGGTGGCGAATTCCTCATGGGCAGTTCCGCCTCGGCCGGGGGCTTCGTCTTCGACAACGAGAAGTGGGCACATCCCCAGCGCGCCGCAAGTTTTGCGATTTCATCGACGCCGACACGCAACGCGGACTTCCTCGCCTTCGTCGCGGCGGACGCATACCGCCAGCCGCAGTGGTGGTCCGCGGCAGGCCGGGCCTGGCTTGACGCCAGCGGACAAACCATGCCGCGCTACTGGCGCCAGGCCGACGGTCGCTGGCAGCAGCGGCGCTACGCGCAGTGGATCGACCTGGCGCCGGAGCAGCCGGCGATCCACCTCACGGCGCACGAAGCCGAAGCATGGTGCCGCTGGGCCGGCCGCCGCCTGCCGACCGAGGCGGAATGGGAATACGCGGCCCGCCACGCCGGCGATTTCGACTGGGGCACGCAGGTCTGGGAATGGACCGCCAGCTCCTTCCTGCCCTACCCCGGCTTCAGCCCCGATCCCTATGCCGAATATGCCGCGCCGTTTTTCCATACCCATCGCAGCGTGCGCGGCGGCTCCTTCGCCACCCGTCCGCGCATGCGCAACGCGTGCTACCGCAACTACTACGAGCCGCGGCGCGACGACATTTTCATCGGCTTCCGCAGCTGTCCGCTGCGGTAAGGCTCAAAGGCGCTGCAGCAGGAAAAAGGCCAGGAAACCGCAACCGATGGTCAGCAGGGTATTGCGCCACGCGGCGGCAACGATGATGGCGACCACGCCGGCCCAGAGCCGCGGATTGTCGAGACCGAGCAGGATGTCGCCATTCACCAGCAGCAGTTCCGGCGCGGTCAGCGCCGTCAGGGCGGCGACCGGGACGAAGGGCAGCAGGCGGTGGAACCATCCGGGCGGCTGAAAATGTCCCTCGGCGGCGATGAAGGAATAGCGGATGCCGAAGGTAATCACGCCGCAAACGACCATCAGCCACCAGATATTCAATTGCGTTCCCTCGGCATTGCCGCACCGGCGACGAGGCCGGCCAGGGCGGCGATGAACAGGCCGGTCTTGTAGGGCAAGGCAACCAGCGCCACGGCGACGGCACCGGCGGTCAGCGCGGCCAGCAGCAGGCCACGGCTTTGCAGCATGGGCACCACGATGGCGATGAAGGTCAGCGGCAGCGCAAAATCCAGCCCGAGATCCGACGGCAGTTGCGCGCCGATCAGCACGCCGGCCAGCGTCGCCAGTTGCCAGCCGGACCACAGGCCCAGGCCGGAACCGAACAGGATCCAGTGCGCGTTGACCGCTTGCGGCGAACCCGGCCTGGCCGCCATCAGGTGCGGGATCGCGGCCGCGTAGGCTTCGTCGGTCAGCAGATAGGCGAGGAGGATTTTCCAGCGTCGCGGCAGATGCGCCAGGATCGGCGCCACCGACGCGCTGTAGAGGGCATGGCGCAGATTCACCAGGCCCACCGCGCCGGCGGTCAGCAGGAAAGGCGCGCCGGCGCCGACCAGTTGCGCCAGCAGGAACTGCGCCGAGCCGGCGAAGACGATGGACGACATGGCCATCGCCGCCAGCGCCGGGATGCCGCTTTGCAGCGCGACCACGCCGTAGATCACGCCGAACGGGGCGACGCCCACCAGGATCGGCAGCACGGCGCGAAAACCCAGGGCGAAGGCAATGCGCGGCGTCATTTGCGTACCGGAACGTTGACCAGGACGATGCCGCCCACCACCAGCGCTGCCGCGAAGAAGAAACCGGGACTCGGCCGGTCGCCCATCAGCAGCATGCCGAACCAGACGCCGAACAGCGGCGTCAGGAAGGAGAACACCAGCAGGCGCCCGGCGAGGTAGCGCGTCAGCAGCCAGAACCAGGCGAGGTAGCTGGCGAAGGCAACGATGGCGATCTGGTAGGCCATGGCGAGAAAAGTCGGCGCCGACAGCACGGCGATTCCGCGCTCGCCGGCCAGCCAGGAGAGCGGGAACATGATCGCCGCCGAGACCACCAGCTGGTAGAGCAGCACCTTGGTCGCAGTGACGCGCGCCAGCGAGGTGGCGCGGATCAGTACCGTGGTCGCGGCCCAGAACAGCGCGGCGAGGATGCCGAAGAAATCGCCGAGCGGATGGCCGCCCGAGGCCTTGTCGGCAAAAGCCAGCACCAGGCCACCGAAAGCCAGCATCACCCCGGCCCACTGGCGCCGGCCCATGCGCTCGCCGGGAACGAAGAAATGCAGGCCGAGCACCGTGAAACAGGGCGCGGTGTAGAGGAAGACCACCATGCGCGAGACCGTGGTCAGTTCCACGCCGACGAAGATGAAGACGAACTCGAGCCCGAACAGCACGCCCGCCGCCACCCCGGGGCGCAGCGAGCCGTCCGACCCGCCGAGTTCGATGCCGCGCCAGCGCGCCCAGGCAAAGACCAGCAGGGCGCCGCCGGCGGAGCGGATCGCGGCCTGCAGGATGGGGGCGATCTCGGCCGCGGCGAACTTCATCGCCACCTGCTGGAAGCCCCAGATCGCGCACAGCAGCACCATCAGGGCAAAGGCCCCCGCACCGGGCGCGATCCTCGGGTTCATGCCGGGTTCATCGCCAGGGGCGCCATGCCATGGCGCCGCCGCGCATCATTGCAAGCCTCGTCGCCCCGGCCTGCAGCCGCGAGAGGCGCGAAGTCGCGGCAGGCCGACGGGCGGAATTCGTAGATCGCGCAGGACACTGACTCCCCTATCGTCCCGCGCAGAGCGATACAGCGGGCCGGTGCGGCCGCCGTGCCGCGCATGCAGACCACCTGCGGAGTACTCTCCTCGACGAGGGCAATCGGCACCCAGCCGCCCGCCTGGTCATCGACTTCACGGCAGGGAAAGGAAACGCGATAGTTCGCGCAGCAGGCGCCGCAGGACTGGCAATGGCTCACAACACCAATTGGCCGATCCACCAGGCAAGCGCGGCGATCAGGGCGCTGGCCGGAATGGTCAATACCCAGGCCCAGACGATGCTGCCTGCCACGCCCCAGCGTACATTGCTCGGCCCCTTGGACGTGCCGACGCCGACGATGGCGCCGGTGATGGTATGCGTGGTGGACACCGGAATGCCGAGGCTGGTCGCCATGAACAAGGTGATGGCTCCGCCGGTTTCGGCGCAGAAGCCACCCACCGGACGCAGCTTGGTGATGCGCTGGCCCATGGTCTTGACGATGCGCCAGCCGCCGAACATGGTGCCGAGGCCCATTGCCGTGTAGCAGGAGATCACCACCCACATCGGCACCGACTCGCCGGTCTTCAAGGTACCGGCGGCAAGCAGCAGCATCCAGATGATGCCGATGGTCTTTTGCGCATCGTTGCCGCCGTGACCGAGACTGTAGGCGGCCGCCGACAGCAGCTGCAGGCGGCGGAAGCTCTTGTCCACCTTGCGCGGCGTACTCCGGTTTGCCAGCCAGGAAACCACCACCATCAGCGTTCCGCCGAGGATGAAACCGAGGAACGGCGCGACCAGGATGAAGGCCACCACCTTGCCGATGCCGGCCCAGACCAGGGAGCCGGTGCCGGCCTTGGCCATCGCGGCGCCGGCCAGGCCGCCGATCAGCGCGTGCGAAGAACTGGAAGGGATGCCGTAGTACCAGGTAATGATGTTCCAGGCGATGGCGCCGATCAGGGCGCCGAATACCACGTAGTGATCGACGATGGCCGGATCGATGGTGCCCTTGCCGATGGTGCTGGCCACCTTGAGCTGGAACACCGCTATCGCCGCGACGTTGAAGAATGCCGCCCAGGCCACGGCGTGCTGGGGCTTCAGGACGCCGGTGGAAACGATGGTGGCGATCGAATTCGCCGCGTCGTGGAAGCCGTTCATGAAGTCGAAGGCCAGCGCCAGCAGCACCAGCACCACGACCACCGTCAGGCTCATTTCGACCGCTTGCATGGCTTAGGGTGTGCTCACCCAGGCTCAGGAATTTTCGAGGATGATGCCCTCGATGATGTTGGCGACGTCCTCGGCGCGATCGGTCACCGACTCCAGCAGTTCGTAGATGCCCTTCATCTTGATCAGCTGGCGCACGTCCGCCTCGTCGCGGAACAACTTGGTGATGCCGGTGCGCATGGCGCGGTCGGCGTCCGACTCGAGCTGGTCGATTTCACGACAGAGCTTGAGCATGGCCGGTGCGTTGTCCATTTTGTTGAGCAGGACCACCGCCGATTTCACGCGTTCGCAACTCGACGCAACGATGTCCGACAACTGCCGGGCTTCCGGCGTCAGCTGCCGGATATCGTAGAGATACATGGCTTCGGCGAAATCCTGGATCAGGTCGAGGATGTCGTCCATGCGCATGATCAGCTGGTGGATCTCGTCCCGATCCAGCGGCGTGTTGAACGAGGTGTGCAGCAGGGCGATGGTCTCGTGGGTGATCTTGTCGGCCGAGGTCTCGATCTCGTCGATGGCCTGCACGTGCTGGGCCAACGCCTCGGGCCCCTTCCCCAAATCGTCCACCAGGGCCACCAGTCGCCGCCCGCCCTTGACGATCAGATCCCCATGGGCATTGAACAAATCGAAGAACTTGGCCTCTTTGGGCATCAACTTGGAGAACATCGGATACCGCCGCTGACAATAAAACATTTCAATTTTATCAGCTTATGGCGGCAAATCCGGCCGTCGGCCAACTGGTAGAATTCGCGGCCACCGTCTCTGCCGCCCCAATTCCGGCCCCATCCCGCCATGAAACGCACCCGCCTTCCGCGCCGCGCCCGCCAGACGCCGGACTCCGAACTTCTTACCCGCCTTGCGACGCGGCTCAGCCAGTCTTCCAACCGGATCGAGGATGCGTTCTGGGAAACCCGCCTCGCCGCACACATCGATCGCCTTTTGGCGGATAACGCCGAGGAAACCCTGGTCGCCGTGCTCGACCAGCTCTATAACGGCGGTTCGCGCGCCTACGACGAACTGGCCGACATGATCGAATCCTGCGCCGAAACGCGACGCGCGGAAGGCGGCAGCGGACTCGATGTCGTCATGATTGCCGTACCGCTGCTGGCCTGGTCGCGCTTCCAGATTCCCTCGGGCAGCATTCCGGCGGCGCAAATGGATGCGGTGCGGGTTCATCTGCAGGCCCATGTGCTCGCCGCCGACGCCAAGCTCGGTCTCTGCGACATCCTCTACAGCCCCGATCAGTTGCCGCAGAACTACGTCGATACGGCGCAACTTGCCGAAAGGCTGGCCAAGGCAGCGGTCCATGGCCGCAACCTGAAAGTCGACCCGGCGCAACTCGCCGAAACCATGAGTTTCCTGTCGGACACCCGCTACCTGCTGGGCGCCGTCGCCGCACCGCGCGGGGCGGCGCTGTTCCGCTGGCAGGAAGACGACGGCGACCCCGCGGAATCCTTCCGCCAGTGGGCGCAACAGGGGGGCGACGCCTTGCGTCCGCTGCTGCCGGCCTGCGCCCTCGAGTTCCTGCCGGTGCTGGCCTACCATGCCGCCGTGCGCGACGCCGACCGCGCCTCGCGTCCCTGGTCGCTGCGGGCGGCCGTGGCCTTCCTGCAGACCGTGCTGAACCAGCCGGCGTCCGAACTGCGCGCCGTGGTCGCGCCTTTCCATGACCGGCAACTCGAGGAATTCCGCATCGGCTTCACCCGGCGCGGCAGCAGCGACGTGGTGCATGGCGTGGTCTGGCCGCTGCTGGAACATGAAGATGAAAACCACGAAGCCCCGGCGCAGATCGAAGCCACGCTGCGCGAGGCCGGCGTCAGCAGCGTGCTGATGCTCGACCAGCGCTTCCCGCTGGAGTTCTGCGACGACTGCGGCGCGCCGCTGTATCCGAATCCCGAAGGCGAACCGGTGCACGCCGAACTGCCGGAAGAGCACGCCGAGTCGGCGCCCCGCCACCTGCACTGAAAAAGTCGTTGCCGACAAAAGTCGGCGCTGGCGGTACGGCGATCTTCAGAGGCGGTAGGGGCTCGCGTCCAGGCCCGGATCACGCCCGCAGACCAGGTCCGCCAGCAAGCGCCCGGAGCCGCAGGCCAGGGTCCAACCCAGCGTGCCGTGGCCGGTATTCAGCCACAGTCCCGCCAGCCCGGCGCCCGACATGTCTCCGACCAGGGGCACGTTACCCGGCGTCGCGGGCCGCAGGCCGGCCCAACGATCGACTTCGTTCGCCCCGGCCAGCGCCGGAAATACTTCACCGATGCGCAGGCGCAGCGCCGCGCAGCGCACCGGGTTGATAGCGGTATCGTAGCCGTTGAACTCCGCCGTGCCGGCCACGCGCAGGGTCTGCCCCAGGCGCGAGATGACGATCTTGTGGCCGTCGTCGGTCAGGCTCACGGTCGGCGCCGCCACCCCGTCCGGCAGGGCCAGCGTCACCGAATAGCCCTTGGCCGGATAGACCGGCAGGCGGATGCCCAGCGGCTTCAGGAACAGCGGCGAATAGCTGCCCAGCGCCAGCACCGTGATGTCCGCCGCCACGCACTCACCCGATGCCAGGCGCACCCCGGTCAATCGGCTGCCACCGCATTCCAGGCCTGCCACCGTTTCGCCGTGGCGGAAGCGCACGCCGCGCAAGGCGGCACGCTGCGCCAGGGCCTGGGTAAATTTCCGCGCATCGCCCGACTCGTCGCCCGCCGTGTAGGTGCCGCCGACTATCGGCACGCGCGAACCGGCCAGGGCCGGCTCGATGGCGAGGCATTCGGCTGCCGTCTGCGGCACCCGCTCGCAGCCGAAGTCGCGCATCAGCGCCGCCTGCGGAATCGCGTGTTCGAATTCGCGGGCATCGGTATAGAAGTGCAGGATGCCGCGTTCGAGCTGGTCGTACTCGAGCCCAAGTTCGCGCCGCAGCGACTGCAGGGCGGCACGGCTGGCGAGCCCGAGGCGGACGATGGCGCCAACGTTGGCGCGCGCCCGCGCCGTCGTGCATTCGCGCAGGAAGCGCAGGCCCCAGGCCCATTGCGCCGGATCGGCACGCAGCCGCCACAACAACGGAGCATCCTCGCGCCCGAGCCATTTCAAGGCGGTCCACGGCGCCCGCGGATTGGCCCAGGGCTCGGCATGGCTGACCGAAATCTGGCCGCCATTGGCGAAGCTGGTTTCCTGCGCCGGCAGGGGCTGGCGTTCGATCACCGTGACTTCGTGGCCGTCCGCCGCGAGGTACCAGGCGCTGGCCACGCCGACCACGCCGGCGCCGAGCACGGTCACGCGCATCGTCCGCCCCGGAAACTATTTATGCCAAACTTGATCCCACTCACCATGGCCGCGATTATAGTCAGCGCCCGGAGGCATCCATGAGCACCAAGATCACCAAGAGCGAAGCCGAATGGCGCGCGCAACTCACGCCGATGCAATACCACGTCGCCCGCGAGAAGGGCACCGAGCGCGCCTTCAGCGGCGAATACTGGGACTGCAAGGAGTCCGGCACCTACCGCTGCATCGGCTGCGGCGAGCCGCTGTTCGAGTCGGCGACCAAATTCGATTCCGGTTGCGGCTGGCCCAGCTTCACCGCCCCGCTCGCTGCCGAAAGCATCACCGAGCATGAGGATCGCAGCCTGTTCATGCGCCGCACCGAAGTCGTCTGCAGCCGTTGCGGCTCCCATCTGGGCCATGTTTTCCCCGACGGCCCGGCTCCGACCGGACTGCGCTACTGCATAAATTCAGCTTCGCTGAATTTATGCGTCAACACTGAGCCATCCCCCCTCCCCTGCCCCACGGAAGGCTTTGCACAGCCTTCCGGCTCCGGTGGCGCGGAGCAGTGCTCCGCGCAACCCCACCTTCGCCCCAGGGAAGGGGGCGACTGATTTGCTCGCTGCGCTCGATTGGCACTCGGCTGCCGCCTTATAATTCCACCCATGAAATTCCTCTTCGACCTGTTCCCGGTCATCCTCTTCTTCGCCGCCTTCAAGGTCTTCGACATCTACATCGCCACCGCCGTGGTGATCGTCGCCACCATGGCGCAGATCGGCTGGGTCTGGCACCGCCACGGCAAGGTGGACACCATGCTCTGGGTCAGCCTCGGCCTGGTCATGGTGTTCGGCGGGGCGACGCTGATCCTGCACGACGAAACCTTCATCAAATGGAAGCCAACCATCCTCTACTGGCTGTTCGCGCTGACACTGTTCGGCTCCGCGCAGTTCTTCGGCAAAAACCTGATCCGCGCCATGCTGGGCGAGCAGATGGAACTGCCCGAGGCCCTCTGGTTCTGGCTCAATTACGCCTGGACCGCATTCTTTGCCGCGATGGGCGTGCTCAACCTGTGGGTCGCGTTCAATTTCAGCACCGACACCTGGGTCAGCTTCAAGCTCTTCGGCGGCATGGGCCTGATGCTGGCCTTCATCATCCTGCAGGGCCTGGTGCTGGCCAAATACATTCCCGAGGACAAGGAGCCCGCCGCGCCTCCATCCGGGGACGAGGCCCAGCCTTGATTTCCGCCCGCAGCGGCACCGCCATTCCGGAGAAAGCCTGATGCTCTATGCCATCGTCGGCGAAGACGCGCCGAACAGCCTCGACCAACGCCTCGCGGCCCGTCCGGCGCACCTCGCCCGCCTGCTCGAACTCGATGCCGCCGGGCGCATGGTGCTGGGCGGCCCGTTTCCCGCGATCGACAGCCCCGACCCCGGCCCGGCCGGATTTTCCGGCAGCCTGATCGTCGCCGAATTCGATTCGCTCGCCGCGGCGCAAACCTGGGCGGATGCCGACCCGTATGTCGCGGCCGGCGTCTATGCCCGTGTCACGGTGCGTCCCTTCAGGCAGGTATTCCCGAAAGCATGAGCGTGATCGATGCCATGCGCGCCAGCCTCGCCGCGCTCGACCCGGTGAGCATCGAAATCCAGGACGATTCGGCAAAGCACGCCGGCCACGCCGGCGCCAGGAGCGGCGGCGGCCACTTCCGGCTGTCCATCGTTTCGCCGCGTTTCGCCGGTTGCCGGACAATGGAAAGACATCGCTTGGTGTATGATGCCCTCGGCCCGCTGATGAAGCGGGAAATTCATGCACTAAGCATCAACGCCAAAGCCCCCGACGAACACTGACAACCCGCCCATTCAGGAACCACGATGAACCGTACCCTCCGCCAAGCCCTCCTGCTCGCCTTCGCCGTTTCGGTGGGTGCAGCGCCCGCCTTCGCCCAGAAGAAAGCCGAGCCCGCCGCAAAGGCCGACTCCGCAACCTTCGCCACCGTCAATGGCAAGGCCATTCCCAAGGTTCGCGCCGACGCGCTGGTTGCCGGCCAGGCCGCCCAGGGTCAGCCCGACTCCCCGGAACTGCGCAAGGCCGTGATGGAAGAACTGGTTCGGCGCGAAATCCTGACCCAGGAAGCGACCAAGAAAGGCTTCGACAAGAAGCCGGAAATCCAGGGCCAGATGGATCTCGCCCGCCAGGGCGTGCTGATCGGCGCCTACCTCAACGACTACGTGAAAACCCACCCCGTCAGCGACGAGCAGATCCGGAAGGAATATGCCGAAATCACGGCCAAGCTCGGCAACAAGGAATACAAGGCGCGCCACATCCTGGTCGAAACCGAAGATCAGGCCAAGGCCATCATCGCCCGGCTGAAGAAGGGTGAAAAGATCGAGGACCTGGCCAAGGAATCCAAGGATCCGGGCTCCAAGGACCGCGGCGGCGACCTGGGCTGGGCCAATCCGGCTTCCTTCGTTCCGGCCTTCTCGGCAGCCATGACCAAGCTGGAAAAAGGCAAGTTCACCGAGGCCCCGGTGAAAAGCGATTTCGGCTGGCACGTGATCCAGCTCGACGACACGCGCGAACTCAAGCTGCCGCCGATGGAGGAAGCCCGCCCCCAGATCGCCCAGCAGCTCCAGCAGCGCATGGTGCAAAAGCACATCGACGAACTGCGCGCCAAGGCCAAGGTCGAATAAGCCGGTCTGGCAAGATCATGACAACGGGAGCTGCGGCTCCCGTTTTTTTGTGCCCGCGTCGATGGCGCGGACGGTAGTCCCTGGTGGGATTTGGTATCCGTAAAATTCCGCGGGGTTATGCCGACACCCGCAACCGGGCAATTCAGACTTTGCTCGAAATGCTGGATTGCGGCGTCGGCAGTCAAATGAAAATGGAACAGCATTGACAAGTTCATGGCAGCAGGAAAGAATCCCACCAACTGATTTGTCATCCGATCTGCAATTCCGCCATTTTTCGTCCTCAACGGAGCATTGCCATGAACCTGCGGACCAAAACACTTTCCCTTGCCGTAATCGCCGCCGCCGCCCTGATGGGCTGCAGCAAGGAAGTACCGCCCCCGCCGCCGGTTCAGGCGGCGCCTGCTCATGCTCCAGCGGCTGTTACTCCTGTAGCGGCGGTACCTGCCGCCTCGGTGGCTGCTGCTGCTCCTGCAGCTGCGGCAGTTCCGGCTGCTTCCCCTGCCCCTGCTCCAGCCGCTAACACGGCAGCCACTCCGGCAACCATGGCGGCGACCCCGGCTTTAGCCGGCAAGGACCTCGCCGCCAAAAGCGGTTGCCTGGCGTGCCACGCGGTCGACAAGAAACTGATCGGCCCCGCCTATCAGGACATCGCCAGGAAATACAAGGCCAGCGACGAAGCGATGCTGGTTGCCAAGGTCAAGGGCGGCAGCAAGGGCGTTTGGGGTCCGATTCCAATGCCGCCGAATGCAGCGGTCAAGGACGAGGATATCAAGACCCTGGTCAACTGGATTCTCGCCGGCGCCAAGTAATTCCGGGTGCAGCATCAAGAAAGGCCAGGCTCACCCACCTGCTCTCTACTGCCGACGCATTTGTACGCAAGCCAGCACCCTATCTGGGAACGATGCCGGCGTCGAAGATAAGCACGATCGCACACCGGCTTTCACGTATATCTTCGCCGCGGTGCCGCGCCGCGAACAGCATCCCCGACGATTCAGTCGCCGTATCGCCAGCGCCGACTTTTCCCGACTTTTACTTTAGCCAGCGCCGCGCGTTGCGGAACATTTCCAGCCATGGCGCATCCTCGCCCAACCCGTCCGGGCGCCAGGACATCTGCAGGCTGCGGAAGGTACGCTCGGGGTGCGGCATCATGATGGTGAAGCGGCCATCGGCTGTCGTCACGCCGGCCAGGCCGTCGGGTGATCCGTTGGGATTGAACGGGTAGCTGATCGCCACCGCGCCGCGATTGTCGATGTAGCGCATCGCCACCGGCACCTTGCCGCTACTGCCGGCGGCGAACTCGGCGCGGCCTTCGCCGTGGCTGACTACCACCGGCAATTTGGAACCGGCCATGCCATTCAGAAAAATCGACGCCGATTGCGGAATCTCGACCATCACCACGCGCGCCTCGAACTGTTCGCTGCGATTGCGCTGGAAGGTCGGCCAGTCCTGCGCGCCGGGTATGATCGGCGCCAGGTGGGCCATCATCTGGCAACCGTTGCAGACGCCCAGCGCGAAGCTGTCGCCGCGACTGAAGAAAGCCGTGAATTCGTCGCGCAGGCGGCTGTTGAACAGCACCGACTTGGCCCAGCCCTGCCCGGCGCCGAGCACGTCGCCGTAGGAAAACCCGCCGCAGGCGGCAAAGCCCGAGAATGAGGCCAGATGCACGCGGCCGGTCTGCAGGTCGGACATGTGCACATCGTAGGACGCGAAGCCGGCGCGCTCGAAGGCGGCGGCCATTTCGACATGGCCGTTAACTCCTTGCTCACGCAGTATCGCAATTCTCGGCCGGGCGCCGGTGGCGACGAAGGGCGCCGCGGATGCCGACTTGAATGAAACCGAAAGCCCCGGATTGTCGGCATCGAGCAGCGCATCGAATTCCTCCTGTGCGCAGACCGGATCGTCGCGCAGGCGGGCGATCTGGAAGCTGGTTTCGCTCCAGGTGCGCTGCAATTCATTGCGGTGCGCGGCGAACACCGCCTTGGCATTGCGCCAGATGCGTATGGCATCGGCGGTATTGGTGGTGCCGATGGCATGCGTGCAGGAGCCGAGGCCGGCATCGCGCAATGCCTGCATTACGGCAGTGCGGTCGGCAAGGCGGATCTGCAGCACGGCGCCAAGTTCCTCGGTGAACAGCGCGGCGATGATCCGGTCGCGCAGGCGCCCGGCGATCTGCGGAAAGCGTTCGCTGCCGTCGACATCGTTCATCAGCGGGTCGTAGCAGAGCCCGTCGAGATTCAGCGAGACGCCGACATGCGAGGCAAAGCTCATTTCGCACACGGCGGCAAGCAGCCCGCCGTCGGAGCGGTCGTGATAGGCGAGGATCTTCCCGGCGCGGCCGAGCGCCTGGATTGCGCCGAAAAAGCTTTTCAGCAGAGAGGCATCGACATCGGGAACGGCATCTCCACTGACGCCATACACCTGCGCCAGCGCCGAGCCGCCGAGGCGATTGCGGCCCTGGCCGAGGTCGATCAGCAGCAGCTCGGTTTCGCCTACCTCGGCATCGGGCCGCAGTTGCGGCGTCAGCGTGCGGCGCACGTCGTCCACCGCGGCGAAGGCGGTGACGATCAGGGACAGCGGCGCCGTCACCTGCTTTGCGGCGCCCTGCTGTTCCCATTTTGTCCGCATCGACAGCGAATCCTTGCCGACCGGAATCGCCACGCCGAGCGCCGGGCAGAAGTCGATGCCGACGGCTTTCACCGTGTCGAACAGCGCCGCGTCTTCGCTGCCGTGGCCGGCTGCCGCCATCCAGTTGGCCGAGAGCTTGATTCTGCCTATGTCGCCGACATCGGCCGCCGCCAGGTTGGTGATCGCCTCGCCCACCGCCATGCGGCCCGAGGCCGCGGCGTCGAGCAGGGCCAGCGGGGTGCGTTCGCCCATGGCGAAGCATTCGCCGCGCACCGTGTCGTAACCCATCGCCGTGACCGCGACGTCGGCCACCGGCACCTGCCAGGGTCCCACCATCTGGTCGCGCGCGGTGAACCCGCCGACACTGCGATCGCCGATGGTGACCAGGAAGTTCTTCGAGGCCACCGCCGGCAGGCGCAGCACGCGCAGCGCCGCCTCTTTCAGGTCGATCGGCGCAAGGTCCAGCGGCGGCATGGTGACACGCTGGCGTTTCGCGTCGCGGTGCAGTTTCGGTGCCTTGCCGAGCAGCACTTCCATCGGCATGTCCACCGGCTTGTTGCCGAAGTGGTCGTCCTTGACCGTGAGTTGGCTGTCCTCGGTAGCGACGCCGAGCACGGCGAACGGACAGCGCTCGCGCTCGCACAGGGCGCGGAATTCTTCCAGGCGCTCCGGGGCGATGGCCAGCACGTAGCGCTCCTGTGCTTCGTTGCTCCAGATTTCGCGCGGGCTCATGCCCGGCTCTTCGCTGGGGATCGCACGCAGGTCGAAGGCCGCGCCGCAGCCGGCGTCGTGGGCGAGTTCGGGCATGGCGTTGGAAATGCCGCCGGCGCCGACGTCGTGAATCGCCAATATCGGATTGGCATTTCCCTGCTGCCAGCACCTGTCGATGACTTCCTGGGCGCGGCGCTGGATCTCGGGGTTGCCGCGCTGCACCGAGGCGAAATCGAGGTCGGCGGTATTGGTGCCGGTCGCCATCGAGGACGCCGCGCCGCCGCCGAGGCCGATCAGCATGCCGGGGCCGCCGAGCTGGATCAGCAGGCTGCCGGTTGGAAAGCGGATCTTGAAGGCGTGTTCGGCGGCGATGTTGCCGAGGCCGCCGGCGATCATGATCGGCTTGTGGTAGCCGCGCATCTCGCCGTTGAATTCCTGCTCGAACGTGCGGAAATAGCCCGCCAAGTTGGGCCGGCCGAATTCGTTGTTGAAGGCCGCGGCGCCGAGCGGGCCTTCGATCATGATGTCGAGCGCCGAGGCAATGCGCTCCGGCTTGCCGTAGTTCGATTCCCAGGGTTGCGCGTAACCGGGAATATTCAGGTCGGAAACCGAGAAGCCGCAAAGGCCGGCCTTGGGCTTGGAACCGCGCCCGGTGGCGCCTTCATCGCGAATCTCGCCGCCGGAACCGGTCGCCGCGCCGGGAAAGGGCGAGATCGCCGTCGGATGATTGTGCGTCTCGACTTTCGCCAGGATGTGCGTAAGTTCTTCGCCGTACTCGTAGCCGCCGCCGGCGCGCGGGTAGAAACGCCGGATCGCCGCGCCCTCGATCACGGCGGCATTGTCCGAATAGGCCACTACCGTGCCCTCGGGATGCGCCTTGTGCGTTTCGCGGATCATGCCGAACAGCGACAGCGGCTGCGCCTCGCCATCCACCGTCCAGCTCGCGTTGAAAATCTTGTGCCGGCAATGTTCGGAATTTGCCTGGGCGAACATCATCAATTCGACGTCGGTCGGATTGCGTCCAAGCCTGCCGAAGTTCTCCACCAGGTAGTCGATCTCGTCGGCGGAAAGCGCAAGGCCCAGTTCGGTGTTGGCCGTGACCAGTGCAACCTTGCCGCCGGACAGGATGTCCACCGTTGTCAGCGGCTGCGGCGCGACATGATGGAACAGCGCCCTGGCCGCATCGATGGAATCGAGCACGGACTCGGTCATGCGGTCGTGGAGCCGTGTCGCCAGCACCGACTTTTTGAGCTTGCCGCCAAGATGGTAGGCAATTCCGCGCTCGATGCGTTTCACCGCGGCGAAGCCGCAGTTCCTTGCAATGTCGGTGGCCTTGGAACTCCAGGGCGATATCGTGCCGAGGCGCGGCGTGACCAGCAGCAGTTCACCCGCCGGCGGCACCGGTAACAGTTCCGGGATGCCCAGTAAATCCTTGAGCCGCGATGTTTCGGAGTCATCCAGTGGTGCGTCGAGCTCGACGAAATACCAGTGTTCGGCGTCCAGCCGAAAGCCGGCCGCGCCTTCACCGATACTGTTTTGCAGGCGCGCCAGGCGGGACGCCGAAAACGCGGAAATGCCCCGCAGGGCAAGGAATTCAGCCATGATGGACGGACCGGGGCGGGTGGGGGGTGCGATGGCAATTCAAGGCGCCGGATTATACCCTGCGACGCATGTCGGCCATGCCGCTTGACCGCTCCCGATGTCGCGCCCGATTGCCTTGCGCGACCAAGCCTGAGAAACTGCGGCAAGACCGTTTTTTAGCAAAATGTCCCTCGCCATGAATCCCTTCTCGTTCGACGTCGGCACCGCCGACTTCCAGGAAAAAGTCATCGATGCCTCGCACCGCGCCCCGGTCCTGGTGGATTTCTGGGCCGAGTGGTGCGCGCCCTGTCGAGCGCTCAAGCCGGTGCTGGAAAAGCTCGCCGCCGAGTATGGCGGGCGCTTCGTGCTGGCCAAGCTGAACTCCGACCGGAACCCGGAAATCGCCGCCCGCTGCGGCGTGCGCGGCATCCCCGACGTCAAGGCCTTCGTCGCCGGCAAGCTGGTCGACGAGTTCACCGGCGCCCTGCCCGAAGCTCAAGTCCGCGCCTTCATCGACCGCCTGCTGCCCTCCCCCGCCGAACCGCTGCGTAGCGCCGCGCGGGAAGCGCGGGCGCGCGGCGACAACGAGGTCGCCGCATCCCTGCTGGCCGACGCACACGAACTCGATCCGGCCAGCGAGGCGGTGCAACTCGACCGCGCCGAACTCCATCTCGACATGAACGACGTCGGCGCGGCGCAGGCCCTGCTCGATGCGCTGGCGCACCGGGCGCGCGACACGGCCCGCCTTGCCGCGCTGCAGGCCCGGCTGAAATTGACGGCTGCCGGCGGCGGCGCCGACCCGGCGCTGCTGGCGGCACGCATCGATGCCAACCCGGACGACCTCGCGGCCCGCCTGCAACTGGCCCATGCCCTGGCTTTGGCACAGGACTACAGGGCGTCGCTGGAGCAGTTGCTGGAGATCGTGCGCCGCGACCGCAAGTGGCAGGAGGAAGCGGCACGCAAGACCATGCTCGACCTGTTCGCGCTGCTCGGCGGCAACGCGCAGTTCGACGAACTGGTGCGCGAATTCCGCATCCGGCTGTCGCGTACCCTGAACTAGAAGTCGGCGCCGGCGGGACGGCTAAAGCCGCCGCGAAGGCCGCTGCACCCTGGCGGCGGCCGTCGACCGGCACGATGCCGGACGCGCCGCGCGCAATCAGCCCTTGAGGCGCGCCACCAGTGCCTTGGCGTACTGGTCGGTGCCGGCCGTGCCGCCCAGGTCGCCGGTGCGCACCATGTCCTTGTTCAGCACGTCGTCGATGGTCTGGCGCAGGCGATCGCCGAGATCCTTGCGCTTGACGTGGTCCAGCATCATGCCGGCCGCCATCAAGAGCGCCGTGGGATTGGCGATGCCCTTGCCGGCGATGTCCGGCGCCGAGCCATGCACGGCTTCGAAAATCGCCGCGTCCTCGCCGATGTTGGCGCCGGGCGTCATGCCCAGGCCGCCGACCAGGCCCGACATCTGGTCGGACAGGATGTCGCCGAACAGGTTGGTGGTGACCAGCACGTCGAACTGCCAGGGGTTCATCACCAGCTTCATGGCGCAGGCGTCGACGATGATCTCGTCCATCACGATCTTGTCCTTGTACTCGGCGGCGTAAATGTCGCGCGCGGTTTCGAGGAATATCCCGGTCAGCGCCTTCATGATGTTGGCCTTGTGCACTACGGTCACCTTCTTGCGCCCCTGCCTGACGGCGAAATCGAAGGCGAAGCGGACGATGCGGCGGCAGCCCTGGCGCGTGTTGATGCCGGTCGACATGCCGACCGCATGAGGATCGCCGTCGATCGGGATGTAGTGTTCGTAGCCCATGTAAAGGCCTTCGTTGTTCTCGCGCACCATCACCAGGTCGATGTTGTCGAAGCGGCCGCCGGGAACGATGGTCTTCGCCGGACGCAGGTTGGCGTAGAGCTTGAACTCTTCGCGCAAACGCACGTTGGAGGAACGGTAGCCCCCGCCCGACGGGGTTTCCAGCGGTCCCTTGAGCGCCAGCCGGTTCTTGCGGATGCTGTCGATGCAGGCCTGCGGCAGCGGATCGCCGCAGGCCGTGACGCCGGCCAGGCCCGCGACCTGGGTTTCCCAGCGGAACGGCGCGCCCAGCGCATCGAGCACCTCGATCGTCGCAGCGGTGATTTCGGGGCCGATGCCGTCTCCCGGGATCAGGGTGGCAGGAATCAGGTTGGCGCTCATGGTTGTCTCCGCAATGTCGGCATGTGAAAGGGGCGTGTGCGTGCCGTGGTCACTGCCGGCGGCAATGCGGGCGCACGGCGGGGGAGCATGCCAGACCCAGCTTAATGGCCGCTTACAGCGGCGGCCGCCACCGGCCGCGATGCGGCCCGCGCACCCGGATAGCTTGGTAGTATCTCCTGCCGCCGGCCGCATCCGCTGCCGATCCGAATACGCCTGGAGCCGCCCATGCTGATGACCGCCGCCGAATACCGCGAATCCTTGCGCCGCCTGAAACCCCGGGTCTTCGTCGATGGCCGTGCCGTCGCCTCGGTGGCCGACGATCCCGCCCTGCAGCCGGGCGTCAATGCCGTCGGACTCACTTATGACTTCGCGCTGCGCGATGACACGGCAGGCCTGATGCGGGTCGGCGCCACGGACGGCGACGGCCACAACCGCATGCTGCACGTGCCGCGCAGCGAGGACGAACTGCTGCAGAAACTCGAAGCCGTGCGCCTGATCTGCCGCTATACCGGCTGCGCCCAGCGCTACCTCGCCGGCGACGCGATGGCCGGCATCCTGCAAGGCGCCGCCGCGATCGACGCGGATCATGGCACCGGCTACCTGGCGCGGGCGCGCGCCTACCACGAGCACCTGTGCCGCGAGGACCTCGCCGTCGGCATCGCCATGACCGACGCCAAGGGCGACCGCTCGCGCCGGCCGCATGCCCAGGCGAATCCGGATACCTACGTGCACATCGTCGAACGTCGCGTCGACGGCATCGTGATTTCCGGCACCAAGGCCATCGTCACCGGCGCGCCCTACATGCATGAACTGCTGGTGATGCCGGGCCGGGCGATGACCGCAGACGACGCCGATTTCGCCGTGTGCTGCGCGGTCCCGGTCGACGCCGCCGGCCTGACCATGGTGGCGCGGCCGGCCGGACGGCCCGGCGAAGCGGCGGCGCTGTTCTCCAACCGCTACGGCCAGAGCACCGCCGTCTGCCTGTTCGACCGCGTCTTCGTCCCCCATGAGCGGGTCTTCCTCGCCGGCGAATGGCGGCACAGCGCGGCGCTCACCTATGCCTACGCCACCCACCACCGCCACACCTGCATCGCCGCGCGCGCCGGTTTCGGCGACCTGCTGATCGGCGCCGGCACGCTGATGACCGAGGCCAACGGCCTCGATGCCGGACGCGCGCCGGGCCTGCGCGATGCGATGACCGACCTGATCCGGATCGTCGAGGGCTTCTACGCCTGCGGCGTCGCCGCCTCGGTGTACGCGACGCATGAAGCCGAGGGCATCCGCATGCCGGAAACGGTCTTTTCGAACATCGGCAAGCTGCTGCTGGCGACCCAGATCTACGACATGCAGCGCCTGGCCCACGAGGTCTCGGGCGGGCTGATCGTGACCTTGCCGGGACCGGACGAGGACCACAATCCGGCGACCGCCGGCCGTCTCTCCGAGGTGCTGGCCGGCCGCTCCGACATTCCTTATGAAAAACGCATCGCCGTGGCCCGCTTCATCGAGGATCTCACCGCCTCCTACCAGAGCGGCTGGTACTCGGTGATCAGCCTGCACGGCGGCGGCTCGCCGGAGGCGATGAAGAAGGAAATCTTCCGCCGCTATCCGATCGCCGAGCGCGTCGAGCTGGTCGAGAACCTGCTCGACCGCGGCATGCTGGCCGATGCCAGGCGACGAATCACGATCGGCCGCCAGCCGGGACGCTGCTGCGCCGCAGGCTGCCAAACGGACGACTGAGCCTACTGCGCCGCGCGCAGGGCAGGCAGCGCCGACTGGCGCAGCATCGACGACGCTCCCAGCCAGCCGGCGACGACGACCAGGACTGTGCCGGCCAAGAGGCCGACGAGCCAGAGTTCCACCTGCGGCAGGTAGTCGAGGCGGAAGGCAAAACGCGCCAGAGCCCAGCCGATCAGGCTGGCGGCGATCCCGGCGAGCAGCCCGGCCAATGCGCCGAGTGCCGCGAACTCGGCCAGCAGCGCGGCGGACAATTGCCGGCTGCGGGCGCCCAGTGCGCGCAGCACGGCCAGTTCGTGGCGCCGTTCGTCGCTGCTGGCCTGCAGCGCGGCATACAGCACCGCCAGTCCGGCCAGCACGGCGAAACCGAATACCAGCTGCACGGCGCGCGCCACCTGGTCGATCGTCGCATGCAACTGCCTGACCAGCGCGGCGACATCGATCACGGTGATGTTGGGAAAGCTGCGGACCAGTTCCGGTATCACGCCGGCCTTGTCGGCCGGCAAGTGGAAGCTGGTGATGTAGCTGGCCGGATAGTCCTGGAGCACCACCGGCGGCGACATGACGAAGAAATTGACGCGCATCGAATCCCAGTCAAGCTTCCTCAGACTGGTGATCGTTGCCTCGACCCGGTTGCCGGCGATGTCGTAGGTCAGGCGATCGCCCAGCTTGAGGTTCAGGGTTTCGGCCAGCCCCTGCTCCACCGAGAATTCCGCGGTTTGCGTCGCGCCGTGCCAGCGCCCGCCGCTGACGGTGTTGCCGGACGGAACCGTTGCCGACCAGGAGAGGTTGAATTCGCGATCGACCAGGCGCTGGGCGCGATCGTCGGCGTAACTCTCCGGACCCACCGGCTGTGCATTGACCTGCACCAACCGCCCGCGCACCATCGGCTCCAGTTCCGGCGCCGGCAGGCCGCGCGCCTTGAAAAAGTCGGCGATGGCGACACGCTGATCGGGCTGGATGTTGATCGCGAAACGGTTCGGCGCGTCGGCCGGCACGCGCTCCAGCCAGCTGTCGAGCAAGTCGCCGCGCGCCACGGTGAGCAACAGCAGGGCGGTGAGCCCCAGCGCCAGCGCCACCGCCTGCACCATGGTTGCGGCAAGGCGCCGGCGCAGGTTGACCAGGCCGTGGCGCCAGCCGTAGCCTCGCCCGGCCGGGCGCAGGCGGCCGAGTCCCGCCAGCAGCCCGCGCGCCATCAGGGCGAAGAAGGCCAGCGCGATCAGGAAGCCGCCGAGCACGATCAGGCCGAGGCGCAGTTCCCCCGCCATCCATAACATCAGCGCGGCAAGCACTGCGGCGCCGAGCAGATAGGCACCGACCGACGCCGGCTCGGAAGCGCTCCACTCGCGACGCAGCACGCGTATGGTCGGCACGCGCTTGAGGCGCAACAGCGGCGGCAGGGCGAAACCGATGACCAGCGTAAGGCCGACCAGCAGGCCGTGCAGCCAGGGCAGCAGTGATGCTGCCGGCAGTTTGGTCAGCATCAGGCTCGCCAGCATCTGTTCCAGCCCGGCCTGCACCGCATAGCCGACACCGCACCCGGCCAGCGTGGCGGCCAGGCCGAAGATCAGGAATTCGCCGCCGTGGATCAGCAGCAGTTGCGCTCCCGACGCGCCCATGCAGCGCATCACCGCACAGCCGTCGAGATGCCGCCGCATATAGCGTTCGGCGGCCAGTGCCACGGCCACCGCGGCAAGGATTACCGCCAGCAATGCGGCGAGGCGCAGGAAGCGCTGCGCGCGCTCGGTGACGTTGCGGATCTCGGGCCGCGCGTTGTCCAGGCTTTCGATCTTTTCGCCACGCCCGAGCTGGGCGGTGGCCCAGACCTCGTATGCCTTTACGTCGGCAGTCTCGCCGGCCAGGTGCAGGCGATGGCGAATGCGGCTGCCGTTCTGGACCAGGCCGGTCGCCGGCAGGTCGGCGAGATTGATCATCAGGCGCGGCGCCAGCGCGAACACGTTCATGCCGCGATCGGGCTCCATGGTCAGGATGGGGCCGCTTTGCACCGCGATCCTGCCCAGGGTCAACGAGGTGCCGGGAGCGAGGCCCAGCGTGGTCGCCAGGCGCTCGTCGGGCCAGGCCTCGCCGACTTGCGGCACGCGGTCGCTGGCCGCATCGGCGGCGTTCAGCGCGGCGGCGGTGCGCAAGCTGCCGCGCAGCGGATAGCCCGCCGACACCGCCTTGATTTCGGCCAGCAAGGCGGCATCGCCCAGGCTGACCATGCTCGGAAAGGTCGCGCTTTGGGCCACGCGCAGTCCGCGCGCCGCGGCCTCGCGGCGAAAGTCTTCGGGCAGCGGATGATCGGCCGTCAGCAGCAGGTCGCCGCCAAGCAACTGGTGGGATTGCAGGCGAAGCGCCTGCTCGACGCGATCGGTGAGGAAGCCGACGCTGGTCAGCGCCGCCACGGCCAGCATCAGCGCGACGCCGAGCACCGTCAGTTCGCCGGCGCGCCAGTCGCGCCCGAGCATGCGCAGCGCAAGCCGCAGGGAAGTCATGAGGACCAATCAGCCATCAGGGATAGATGAGGGCGCAGAGGGAAAAGTTCCAGCACCTTTCCCTGTGTTTGGTCCTCCATCCTTGGCCCATGGTTTGCTTTTCACCAGCTTCGCATCTGCTCGATTGCCTGCTCGACACGATCCAGCGCGATCACCTCGATGCCCTTGATCGCCGCGCGTGGGGCATTGGCCCTGGGCACGATGGCATGGGTGAATCCGAGTTTCGCGGCCTCCTTCAGGCGTTCCTGGCCGCGCGGCGCGGGACGGATTTCGCCGGCCAGGCCGACTTCGCCGAACACCACCAGCTTGCCCGGCAGCGGCTTGTTGCGCAGCGAGGAAACGATGGCCAGCAGCACCGCGAGGTCGGCCGCCGGCTCGGCGATCTTGACGCCGCCGACGGCATTGACGAACACGTCCTGGTCGCCGCAGACGATCCCTGCATGGCGATGCAATATCGCCAGCAGCATCGCCAGGCGATTCTGTTCGAGGCCGACCGCCAGCCGGCGCGGACTCGGCGCCTGCGAGCCATCGACCAGGGCCTGGATTTCCACCAGCAGCGGCCGCGTGCCTTCCTGGGTGCACAGCACGCAGGAACCGGCGACGTCGAGCGCATGCTGCGAGAGGAACAGCGCCGATGGGTTGGCGACGCCGCGCAGGCCCTTGTCGGTCATGGCGAAGACGCCGAGTTCATTGACGGCGCCGAAACGGTTCTTCACCGCGCGCACCAGGCGGAAGCTGGAATGCGTATCGCCCTCGAAGTAGAGCACGGTATCGACCATGTGCTCCAGCACGCGCGGTCCGGCCAGGCTGCCTTCCTTGGTGACGTGGCCGACCAGGATCACGCAGGTGCCGCTTTGCTTGGCGAAGCGCGTCAGCTGCGCCGCGCATTCGCGCACCTGCGCCACCGAGCCTGGCGCCGACTGCATGGCATCCGACCACACGGTCTGGATGGAGTCGATCACGGCCACGGCCGGACGCAGCTTGACCAGCGTGGCGAGGATCTTTTCCAGGTTGATCTCGGCCAGCAACTGCATGCGGCCGACATCGAGCTGCAGCCGCCGCGCGCGCAGAGCGACCTGCTCGCCGGATTCCTCGCCGGAGACATACAGCACGTTTTCGCTGGCCTGGGCCAGGCGCGCCAAAGCCTGCAGCAGCAGGGTGGACTTGCCGATACCCGGATCGCCGCCGATCAGCACCACGCCGCCGGCGACCAGGCCGCCGCCCAGCACGCGGTCGAATTCCTCGACGCCGGTAGGCTGGCGCGGTTCCTCGCGCGGACGAATGTCGGCCAGCGCCTGCACGCCGGTGGCGCCGCCCAACGCGGCAAAGTTGCGCCCGGCCGGGGCCGTGGTTTCGATCACCGCTTCGACCAGGGTATTCCACTGCCCGCAGCCGGGACACTGGCCCTGCCACTTGGGCGAACTGGCGCCGCACTCGGTGCAGGAATACTGCGTCTTCAGCTTGGCCATCGGCTCGGCTCGGTTCAGTTGACGTCGATCACCGGCACGCGCGGTGCGAGGGCGCAAAACAGCTCGTAGGCCACCGTACCGGCAGCCGTGGCCACGTCATCCGCCGCCAGGTACATGTCGCCGGCGCCGCCCCACAAGATCACCGTCGCGCCAACGCCGACTTTTTCCGGCAGGTCACCGAGGTCGATGCAGATCTTGTCCATCGAGACGCGCCCCAGCGTGCGCGTGCGTCGGCCGGCGATCCGGACCGGGGTGCCGGTCGGCGCGTGGCGCGGATAGCCGTCGGCATAGCCGCAGGCGACGATGCCGACGCGCATCGCGCGCTCGGCGACGAAGCTGCTGCCGTAGCCCACGGTGTCGCCGGGCGCCAGTTCGCGCACCGCGATCAGTTCGCTTTCCAGCGTCATCACCGGCAGCAAGCCGAGCTCGACCGCGGTTCGCATGGCGGGAAACGGCGACGAACCGTAGAGCATGATGCCGGGCCGCACCCAGTCGCCAACGGCGTCGGGAAAGCGCAGCAGCGCCGCCGAGTTCGCCAGCGATGCCGGCAGGGCGCGGCCGCCGGTCATGGCACGAAAGCGCGCCAGCTGCTGCTCGATGCCGCGCACTTCGTCGGCATCGGCAAAGTGCGTCATCAGGGTAAGGGACTCGAGGCAGTCGGCCATCACCAGGCGATCGAGCGCCGTATTGAATTCCACGGCATCGAAGCCCAGCCGGTTCATGCCGGTGTTGAGCTTGAGGTAAACCGCCTGGCGCGTTGGCAGGCAGGCATCGATCAGCGCATCGACCTGCCACATCGTGTGCAGCACCGGCGTCAATTCGAGTTCGGCGAACAGGGGCAGGTCGTCGGCCCGGTAGGGACCTTCCAGCATCAGGATCGGATGGGTCATGCCGGCATCGCGCAAGGCCATGGCGCCTTCGAGTTCGACCAGCGCGAAACCGTCGGTGGCATCCGCCAGGGCCCGCGCCGCCGACAGCAGGCCATGTCCGTAGGCATCGGCCTTGACCACGCTCCAGATTCTGGCGGCGCCCGCGTGGCGCCTGGCGACGGTGTGATTGTGGCGCAGCGCCGACCAGTCCAGCCTGGCGCGTATCGGTCGCGACATGAAGCGCCTAGGACTTCTTCACCGTCATCAGGGACCGCAGGCGCGTAGCCGCGAAATCGACGAAAGTCGCGACCAGCCGCGAGCGGAATTTTTCCTTGGGATAGACCATGGACAGGGTGCGGATCAGGCGCGGCTTCAACGGAATGGCGACGATGTCACCCAGGCGCTGTTCCTTGGTCACCGAGGCCCGCGAAGCGATGGCGAACCCCAGCCCGGTTTCGACCACGCCGTTGAGCGCGATCGGACTGCCGAGTTCCATCACGACGTTCATCTGGTCGAGCGAAATCCCGCAGTGGCGCAGGTAGTTCTCGGTGAATTCGCGCGTCCCGGAGCCCGGCTCGCGCGACACGAACGGATGCTCCAGCAGCTTCTGCGGGGTCAGTTCCTTGTGCCGTGCCAGCGGAAACCGCGGATGGCAGACCACCACCAGTTCATCGTCGCAGCACACTTCGCACTCCAGCGTAGGCTCATGCGAGAGCGATTCGATGAAGCCGATGTCGATGGTATGTTCCATGACGCGATGCTCGATCGACTCGGAGTTTCCGACCATCAGGCGCGAACGGACGTTGGGGTAGCTGGACTTGAATTCGCCGAGGATGCCGGGCAGCATGAATTCGGCAATGGTGGTCGATGCCCCGACCATCAGCGAACCGCCGATCTCGCCGGTCAGCTCCGAGAGGCGGACGTCCAGCTCGGATGACAGGCCCAGGATCCTTTCCGCGTAACCGAGCACCACCTCGCCGGCCGGGGTCAGCGCAATGCGGCCGTGGCCGCGATCGAAAAGTCGCGTGTTGAAGTGCTCTTCGAGCTGCTTGATCTGAAAAGTCACGGCCGGTTGCGTCATGAACAGCACGTCCGCCGCCTTGGTGAACGACAGTTGTTTGGCAACCGCATGAAAAACCTGCAAGCGGCGATCAGCCATTTCCGGCACCTCCGAATATAAGAATTTCCATAACGCGGGTATTCAATCACAAATCACCCGCCATGAGCACAATTTATGGCTCCCGAGTTCATCGAGGGAGTCGGTATCCCCTTGCGGGGTATGGCTCCCGAGTTCATCGAGGGAGTCGGTATCCCCTTGCGGGGTATGGCTCCCGAGTTCATCGAGGGAGCCGGTATCCCCCGGCAGGACTTGGTACAGGATTCCGCGCCGGGGCGACATCTCGGCACGAAACCGCTGATGTTGCATCGCCACATTCCGGCTGCGGCAAAGCTTTCATGATATAAACCGGCAGACCAAAACACGGCCGAAGCTCCGGTCCCAAAGCCAATTGCCGCGCCCCCAGCGGCCCCGCGTCGCGACTGAATGAACAAGGGTTTTTACATCATCATGGCGGCGCAGTTTTTTTCCGCGCTGGCCGACAACGCCCTGCTGATTGCTGCCATCGCCATCCTGCGCGACATGCGCGCGCCGGCAGAGTACGAACCGCTGCTGAAAACCTTCTTCACCGTCTCCTATGTCGCCCTGGCGGCCTTTGTCGGCGCCTTCGCCGACTCCATGCCGAAATGGCGCGTGATGTTCATCAGCAACGGCATCAAGATCTTCGGCTGCAGCCTGATGTTCTTCGATATGCATCCGCTGCTGGCCTATGCCGTGGTCGGCCTCGGCGCCGCCGCCTATTCGCCGGCCAAGTACGGCATCCTCACCGAATACCTGCCGCACCGCCTGCTGGTCATTGCCAACGGCTGGATCGAGGGCCTCACGGTCGGCGCCATCATCCTCGGCGTGGTGCTGGGCGGCGCCCTGATCAAGCCCGAAATCGCCCGCGGCCTGCTGTCGATGGACTTTCCGGCGATCGAAACCGGCGTCGATACGGTGGCCGAGATGACCCTGGTCATCATCGGCGCGCTCTACCTGATCGCCGCGCTGTTCAATCTCTACGTTCCGGATACCGGCGTCGACCACAAGCCGCTGAAGAGGAATCCGGTGTACCTGTTCCATGAGTTCAACCATTGCCTCAAGCTGCTGTGGCGCGACAAGCTCGGCCAGATTTCCCTGGCGGTCACCACCCTGTTCTGGGGCGCCGGCGCCACGCTGCAATTCATCGTGCTGGAATGGGCCCGGGCCGCCCTGCACCTGGACCTCTCCAAGTCCAGCATGCTGCAAGGCGTGGTCGCTGTCGGCGTGGCCATCGGCGCGGTACTTGCGGCGCGGATGATCACGCTGCGCAAATCGGTGCGCGTGATCCCGCTCGGCATTGCCATGGGCATCGGCGTGATCGCCATGATCTTCGTCCGCGACATGTGGCTGGCCGTGCCGCTGCTGGTGCTGGTGGGAATCTTCTCCGGATTCTTCGTGGTGCCGATGAACGCGCTGCTGCAGCATCGCGGCCACATCCTGATGGGCGCCGGGCATTCCATCGCGGTACAGAATTTCAACGAGAATCTTTCGATCCTCGTCATGACCACCACCTACTCCGTACTCATCAAGGCCCAACTGTCGATCTACTGGATCATCGTGTTGTTCGGCCTGTTCGTCGCCGGCACCATGTGGCTGGTCAAGCGTCGCCACGAGGCCAACCAGCGCGAACGCGACGACGTCGCACACCTGGAAGACGTCGCCCACCACTGAGCGGTCAGGTTCCCTTGCGCTCCTGCATGGTCCGCCGCATGAGGCAAAGATCCTCCCAGGCCCTGGCCTTGTCCTGCGGGCTGCGCAACAGGTAGGCCGGGTGGTAGCTGACGACCAGCGGGACCCCGCGATAGTCGTGCAGCCTGCCGCGCGCCGCGCCGATCCTGACGTCCGTCTGCAGCAGCGTCTGCGCCGCGGGGCGGCCCAGGGCGACAATCAGTTTGGGCCGGATCAATTCGATCTGTCGTACCAGATACGGACTACAGGCAGCGATCTCTTCAGGCGCCGGCGTGCGGTTCTCGGGCGGCCGGCATTTGACCGCATTGGCGATGTACACGTCTGCGCCGCGCTTGAGGCCGATGGCTGCCAGCATGTTGTCGAGCAGTTTGCCCGCCTGGCCGACGAAGGGTTCGCCACGCGCATCCTCCTCCGCGCCCGGGCCCTCGCCGACGAACAGCCAATCGGCATTGCGGTCGCCGACACCGAGCACCGCCTGCTTGCGCGCCGCGCAAAGTCGGCACTGGCGGCACGCCGCCACGCTCGCCGCGAGTTCCTCCCAGCCCATCGCGCCGGACGGGGCGACGAATGCACTATCCGGAACGGGGACGATGGCCGGCACGGCTTCCGCAAGCGGCGGGGCCGCCGCCGGCTGCGCCGTGGCAGCTTGCCCGACCGGCACGGCTGCGGACGGCACGCGCAGTTTCCAGACCGGCCCCAGGCCCATCTCGCGCAGCATCCGTTCGCGATCCGGCTTCATAGCCCGCGCGCCATCACGATGGCATCCTCACGTCCTTCATGCGCCGGATAATAATCGCGACGGCGTCCGATTTCGGCAAAGCCCTGGCGCCGGTAGAAACCCCGTCCCGCGAGGTTGCCCGGCCGGACTTCGAGCAGCATGCGCGTCGCCCCGTGCATCCGCGCCCAGGCGACGAGGTGGTCCAGCAGCGCCGAGCCACGGCCACCGCGCTGCAATTCCGGCAGCACGCTGATGTTGAGCAAATGGACTTCATCGACCACCCGCATCATGACCGCGTAGCCGGTCATGCGCTCGCCCTCCCGCGCCAGCCATGCGCCATGCCCGGCCGCCAGCGAGTCGGCGAAATTGCCCCGCGTCCAGGGAAAGGCATAAATGCGCGATTCCGCCGCAGCCACCGCATCGAGATCCGCATCAGTCATTTCGGGATAACGCACCACTATTTCACTCCGCCGCGCGCCATCCGTTCGGCGGTGGTCAAGGCCACCTTGTCACGCACGTAAATCGGCTGCGCCAGCGCCGCCGGCACTCCCCCGCCCCTGGCGAACGCCGGCGCGGCGAGGCGCAGGACGGCGGCGGCGGAGGGAAATACGGCAGCCCGCATGCCGGCGAGATCCGGCTTCCTGGCGCACAGTACCGCCCCATGAGTCGCGAAGCCGTCACCGACGCCCCAGCCACCGGCGAAAGTCGGCGGCGGCGCCACGGCGGGCGGCAGGCAGGCCGGCGCCATGAGTTGCCTGACGCAATCGCCGTCGACCCGATAGGCCGCGGCATACACCTCGTTCATGCGCGCATCGAAACAAGCCCAGACATCGCCTTCGCCGGACGCCAGCGCCAGCGCTTCCAGGCTCGACACCGGCAATACCGGCAGTTCGCGGCCCCAGGCCAGGCCTTGCGCCAAGCCACAGGCCAGGCGCAATCCCGTAAAGCTGCCGGGGCCGGCGCCGAATGCGATGCCGTCGACCTGCGCCAGCGTGATGCCCGCCTCCGCGAGCAGCTCGCATGTCCATGGCAACACACGCTCCGAACCGCCGTTGGCGACTTCCCCGCTGCGCTCGATCAGCTCACCATCCTGCCAGAGCGCGACGGACAAGCGCCGCGTCGCGGTCTCGAAAGCCAGCAGCCGCATGAGAGCCCTGCCCGTCGATGCCTACTTGCGGCTGCCCAGGATGCCGCGCAGCGTGTCCTGGATGTCGGCCGGAATCAATACCGTCTTGGCATTGTCCGACTTGGCGAGATTCCCGATGGCATTGATGTACTTCTCGCCCAACATGTAGCGCATCGGCGCATCCTCGCTGCCGATCGCCGCGGCGACGCGCTTGATCGCCTCGGCCGAAGCCTCGGCCAGCGTCACCTGCGCCTCGGCGGAAAGCCGTGCCGCCTGCAACTGCGCCTCGGCATTCAGGATGGTGGACTGTTTGGTGCCCTCGGCCTTGGTTACCATGGCCTTGCGCTCGCGCTCGGCCGAGGCCTGCGCCTCCATGGCCTTCTGCATCGACTCGGAGGGGTTGATGTCCTGGATTTCCACCGATTTCACGGTCAGGCCCCAGTCGATGGCTTCATCCGCCACGCCTTCGCGCAGGCGGGCCTTGATCTTGTCACGATTGGACAGGGCCTCGTCGAGCGTCATCTCGCCGATGATCGAACGCAGGGTGGTCATGATCATGTTGCGGATCGCTTCGGAGAAATCCGTCACGCCGTACACGGCCTTGATCGGATCGGTGACCTTGATGAAGGCAATCGCATTGGTCAGGATCACCGCGTTGTCCTTGGTGATGACCTCCTGTTCCTGCACATCGAGGATGATGTCCTTGGTGGTCAGCTTGTAGCGCACCTGGTCCAGGTAGGGGATGATGATGTTGAGGCCGGGACGCAGCGTGGCGTGGAATTTCCCGAGGCGCTCGACGATCCACTCCTCGCCCTGGGGCACGATGCGCACGCCCTTGGCGATGGTGACGGCGACAAAAACGAACAATACGACAACGACAATTCCGAACTCACCCATGACCCGTCCCTTCAGTATTTAGCGACTTTGAGTATTTGCCCGTCCACCGCCAGCACCCTGACCCGGGTGCCTGCGGCGATTGCCTCGTCGGCAAGGCAGGGCCAGACATCGGCCCCCATCACCGGCTTCTGGAAACGCACCTCGCCGCGCGCCGATTCGATGCCCAGGGGTTCCACAGCCCTGACCAGCACGCCGATTTCGCCCAGCGCCTCGTCGGCCTGGCCGGAGCGCGTCTTGCCGCCGTCATTGCGAAGGACCTTGAACCAGAACACGGTCATGGCGACCGACGCCGCGGTCCACAACAGGATCTGCGCGCTGAAGGCCATGGCCGGAAATGCCAGCATGGCCAAGCCGACCAGCAACGCGCCCAGCCCGAACCAGATGACGAAAAAAGAGGCGACGAAGAGCTCGAGCAGGCCCAGGCCAAGGCCGAGAACCATCCAGTGCCACCAGGCAAGTTCCATATTCCGCCAGTCCCTTTCTCCATGGCTTCGCGCGAAGCGGCAAGCACCAGGCGGCATCCGCGATCCGCCGGGGAAACCAAGCCTGCCATCTTGTCCGAACACATTTTATAGCCTTTGTCCGCAGGCTTCCCCGATCCCGCAGATAAATCAAACCGCCCCGGTGAATGGCCAAGCCGGGGCCGCAGCGATTCCCGATCAACATGGGCCCCGTATCGAATTGCCATCATTCAAAAAAAGCTTGATCCCGATAAAGAATTCGTCGGCAACCTGCGTTACCATTCGCCTAGAATCCAACCCGCCACCATCACCATCACTTCCATGAGGTCACACATGAACAAGTCTGAACTGATCGAAATCACCGCCAAAGAAGCCGATATCAGCAAGGCTGCCGCCGAGAAGGCGCTCTCCGCTGCCATGGCCGCCATCGTCAAGGCCGTCTCCAAGGGCGATGCCGTCACCCTGGTCGGCTTCGGCAGCTTCAAGTCTTCCAAGCGCGCCGCGCGCGTCGGCCGCAATCCGCAGACCGGCAAGGAACTCAAGATCGCTGCGACCACCGTGCCGCGCTTCACCGCCGGCGCCACCTTCAAGGCCGCCGTTGCCGGCAAGAAGGCTGCCAAGAAAAAGTAATTCCAGCCGTTTCAGGTTTTTCCGGGCCCGCCGCGCGCGGGCCTTTTCATTGGGCGCGGGGACGACATCCGATTCCGGGGGCAGGTACGCGGCGCATGCGCGGACGCCAACCATCCCGCCAGCTGCGGCGATGCGTTCCACATACCCGGCGGACCCTATCGTGTGGCAGAACGCTGGCGGTTGGCCTCGAACAGGCATACTGCCACAGCCGCCGCGACATTCAGGGATTCGGTACCGGCGGCAAGTGGAATCGTGGCACGCAGCTTTGCCGCGGCGACGAGTTCCGCCGACAAGCCTGCACCTTCATTGCCCACCAGCCAGAATACCGGTCCGCCGAGATCGAGGTCATAGAGGCTCGTGCCGCCATGAGCGACTGTTGCCACCGGCGTCGCGGGGCCGGTCGCCAGCGCCGCGAGCAGATCGGCCTGCTCGCGGATGGCCAGAAAGAAATGCGCCCCCTGTCCGCCGCGCAGCGCGCGCGCGGTCCATGCCCCGGCACAGCCCGGACCAAGCAGCACATTGCGGACACCCGCAGCGGCGACGGTACGCAGGATCGCGCCGACGTTGCCGGCATCCTGCACCGCATCCAGCAGCACGGCATCGCCCGGCGACAATTCCGCCGGTGCCTGCGGAATGTCGATCACGGCGGCGATGCCGGTCGGCGCAGCGACCCCGGACAATTCGCGGAACAGGCTGTCACGCAAGCTCAGGCAATCAATGCCCGCCGCGCCTTGCAGCAGGGTGGCGATTTCGGCGCTCGCCTGCCCGCCTTCGCTGACCAGCAACTGCCTGATGCCGATTCCCTGGGCGAAACATGTCGCTACCAGGTGGATGCCATCCACCAGGGCAGAGCCGTGGCCGCGGGGATCGTCGGCCAACCTGCGCAGGGCCTTGAACGCCGGATTCTCGCGCGAGCTGATATGGCGCATCCCGCTCATCCGCGGCATTCGAGCAGAGCCCTTACCGGCGCAAAGCTCTTGCGATGAAAACTGGCGGGGCCATGCAGCCGCAGGGCCGCACGGTGCAGCGCGGTGTCATAGCCCTTGTGGCGATCCAGCGCGTACTCGGGATATGCCTCATGGATGCGCCGCATTTCCGCGTCCCGGGCCGTCTTGGCAAGGATCGAGGCGGCCGAAATCGCCGGCTCGCTGGCGTCACCGCGGACAATGGCACGCGCCGGCATGGGCAGTACGGGACAGCGGTTGCCGTCGATCAGCGCCTGCCCCGGAACCACGGCAAGCCCCTCGACCGCTCGACGCATGGCGAGCAGCGTCGCCTGCAGGATATTGAGGCGATCGATCTCCTCCACCGAGGCGAACGCAATGCCGAAGGCCAGCGCCTTCTCGCGGATTTCCACGGCCAGCCGCTCGCGCTTGCGCTCGGAAAGCTTCTTGGAGTCGGCCAGGCCGATGATGGGCCGCGCCGGATCAAGAATCACGGCAGCGGCATAGACCGGTCCGGCAAGAGGTCCGCGGCCCGCTTCGTCTACGCCGCAAACCAGCCCGCTCATGATTTCCGCAGATACGGCAGCACCGCATCCGCGGCCTTCTGCGCCGTATCCTGCCGCAGCAGGCGATGGATGCTGCCGAAGACGCGACCGATGGCGGTGCGTACCTGACGGTCTCCCAGCAGGTTGCCCAGCGCCTGGGCAAGGTTCTCGGGCGTCGCCTCATCCTGCAGAAACTCGGGCACCACGAAACGGCGGGCCAGAATGTTGGGCAGGCCGATCCAGGGCAGGTAGCCCATGTGGCGCATCAGACGCCATGACCACGGCGACATCTTGTAGGCGATCACCATCGGCCGACCGACCAGGGCGGTTTCGAGCGTGGCGGTGCCGCTGGCAACCAGCGCGGCATCGCTGGCGGCGATGGCGTCCGTGGCGTGGCCGAACATCAGCGTGAAGGGCAGTTCGTCCGCCTTGAGCTTCCATAGCGCCGTTTCGAATTGCAGCCGCGTTTCGCGCGAGACCAGCGGCACCAGAAACTGCAACTGCGGCTGGCGTTCCAGCAGCAGCTTCGCCGTTTCGATGAAGGTCTCGGCCATGAAATTCAGCTCGGACTGACGGCTGCCCGGAAGCAGCGCGACCACCGGCCGGCCTGTCGCCACACCGAGCTTTTCGCGCGCCAGGCGCTGGTCCATTTCAAGGGGAATCGCGTCCGCCATGGGATGGCCGACATAACTGCAATTGACCGCCGTGTCCTTGTAAAGCGCGGGTTCGAACGGATACAGCGCGAGTAGGTGGCTTACCGAGCCGATGATCTTCTGCAACCGGTGCCGGCGCCAGGCCCAGATCGAGGGGCTGACATAGTGGATGGTGGTAATCCCGGCACGCTTGAGGCGGCGTTCCAGCCAGAGGTTGAAATCGTAGCCGTCAACGCCGATGAAGACATCCGGTCGGTCGGCCAGCAGGCGCCGCAGCAGCTGCCGTCGCATGCCGGCAATCGCCCGGTAATTGCGCAGGGCTTCGGCATAACCGTGCACGGCCAGCATCTCCGCCGGCCAGAGTGAGTCGAACCCCTCGCGCTGCATCTTGGGCCCGCCGATGCCGTAGAACTGCGCATCGGGCAGATGCTTGCGCAGCGCGCCGATCAGGTGGGCAGCCAGCTGGTCGCTGGAGGCTTCTCCGGCGACCATCGCAACTCGCGTCATCAGCGGATGATGCCGCGCCCGGGCGCGGCGAGGAAATCCGTGAGCGGCGCCAACTCGGGCACTGCCGCCCGCTCGGCCTCGATCGCAGCGCGCGCTTCCTCAAGCCTGAGGCCGCTTTTGTACAGGGTCTTGAACGCACGTTTCACCGCCGCCACGGCATCGCTCGAATAGCCTCGACGCTTCAGACCTTCGGCATTGATGCTGCGCGGCACGGCGGGATTGCCGGCGGCCATGACGAACGGCGGCAGGTCCTGCAGGAGAACGCATCCCACGGCAGTGAAGCTGTGCGCTCCGATGCGGACGAACTGATGCACGCCGGTGAAACCGCCGAGGATGGCCCAGTCGCCGACGTGCACGTGCCCGGCGAGCTGGGTGTTGTTGGCGAAGATGGTCTTGTTGCCGACCTGGCAGTCGTGCGCCAGGTGTACATAGGCCATGATCCAGTTGTCATCGCCGAGCCGGGTCACCCCTGCATCCTGTGCCGTACCGCAATTGAAGGTGCAGAACTCGCGGATCGTGTTGCGGTCGCCGATTTCGAGGCGGGTCGGCTCGCCGGCGTACTTCTTGTCCTGCGGCTGCTCGCCGACGGAGCAGAACTGGAAGATCCGGTTGTCGCAGCCGATCCGGGTATGCCCGGCGATCACCACGTGCGGACCGATCACGGTATGGTCGCCGATCTCGACATGCTCGCCGACCAGCGAATACGGGCCGACGACGACGCCGCGACCGAGCCGCGCCGCGGGATGGACGATGGCGGTCGGATGGACGCTCATGCCGAGGTGGAGCGCATGGCGCACATCAGATCCGCCTCCGCCGCAACCTGGCCATCGACCTTCGCCGTCGCCGAATATTTCCAGATGCCGCGCCGGGTGGTTTCGATGCGGACATCGATGATCAACTGGTCGCCAGGCCCGACCGGCCTCTTGAAGCGCGCATTGTCGATGCCGACGAAGTAGTACACCGATACGCCGTCGGGTTTGCTGCCCATGGTCTTGAAGGAAAGTATCGCCGCGGTCTGCGCCATCGCCTCGACCACCAGAACCCCAGGCATCACCGGATGGTGAGGATAGTGGCCCGGAAAGAAGGGCTCGTTCATGCTGACGTTCTTGAGCGCCGTGATCCGCTCGCCGGGAACCACTTCCAGCACCCGGTCTACCAGCAGGATCGGATAGCGGTGCGGCAGGTATTCGAGAATCTGGTGGATGTCCATGCGGGAATCGATGGTTCCGCTTGCCCCTGTTTCGCTCATGACTTCTTCTCCAATGCGGCGAGCCGCTGCTCCAGGGAGCGGATTTTATCGGCCATCGCGTCAAGGTGACGCAGCCGCGAAAAATTTCTCAACCAGTCCCCATGTTCGAGCAGGGGAATCGCGCCGCTGTAGGTTCCCGCAGTCGGGATCGATTTCATCACCAGGGTCCCGGCCGCCACATTGACGTCATCGGCGATCTGCAGGTGGCCTAGAATCGCCGCCGCCCCGCCCACGGTGCACCGGGCGCCGATCACCGTGCTGCCGGCGATGCCGACGCAGCCTGCCATGGCGGTATGGACTCCGATCTGCACGTTGTGGCCGACCTGTATCTGGTTGTCGAGCTTGACACCGTCGGCGATCACCGTGTCGCCCAGCGCACCACGATCGATCGTGGTGCCGGCACCGATCTCGACGTCGTCACCGATCAGCACGCGCCCGACCTGCGGAATCTTGACCCAGCGGCCTTCGGCCTCGCGGGCGAAGCCAAAGCCGTCGGCACCGATCACGGCCCCCGAATGCACCAGGCAGCGGGCCCCCAGGCGACTTCCCGGATAAATTGCCACGTTGGCCGCCAGACGGCTATCGATACCGACCTGCACTCCGGCCCCGATGCTGCAGTTGGCGCCGATCACGACGCCCTCGCCGATCGCGGCGCCCGGTCCGATCCAGACATTCGGCCCGATGCTGGCGCCGGCGGCGACCTCGCCTTCCACCACCGCGCTCGGATGAATGCCGGGGTCAGGCGCCGGGGGCGGATTCAACCATTGCGACACGCGCGCGTAATAGAGGTAGGGCTGCGCCGTCAGGATCGCAGCCGCCAAACCCTCCACCGTGGGTGGCGCCATGATCACGGCGGCGGCGCGGGTGGTCGCCAGTTGATGTCGATACTTCGGATTGGCGAGAAAGGCCAGTTCGCCGGGACCGGCACTCTCCAGCGTGGAAATGCGCGAGATCGCCGTATCACCGGCGCCGACTATTTCTCCGCCGAAGCGGGCGACAATCTCGTCGAGCCGGACCGCCACGACCGGGGTCTTACTTGCCGCCGTCACCCAGCGCCTTGATCACCTTGTCGGTGATGTCGATGCGCGGGTTCACGTAGGCCGCCTCCTGGAAAATGATGTCGTACTTCTCGGCTTCGGCAAGCTGCTTGACGATCTTGTTGACGCGCTCGAAGATTGCCGCCATTTCCTCGTTCTGCCGCTGGCTCAGGTCCTCGCGGAACTCGCGCCGCTTGCGCTCGAACTCCCGGCTGAGATCGCCGAACTCGCGCTCCTTGGTGCGGCGCTCGGTCTCGGCCATGGTCACCGCATTCTTGTCGAGGTTTTCCTGCATCGTCTTCAGCTGCTTGGCGATGCGCTGCAACTCCTGGTCGCGCACCTCGAAGTCCTTCTCGATCTTCTTCTTGGCGCGTGCCGCCTGGGGCGCATCGGCCAATATCTTCTGGATATTGATCGCGCCGATCTTGCTGTCCGCGAGCGCGACGGCGGAGAGCGACAGCAGGGCAATACCGGCAAGAACTGTTTTCTTCAGCATGACTGTCTCACTCTTGGTAGGGGCTCAGAACGACGAGCCCATCTGGAACTGCAGGCGCTGGATATCGTCGTTTTTCTTCGTGTCGAAAGGATTGCCGTAGGAAAACTTCAAAGGCCCAAACGGTGAACTCCACGCCAAGGCCACTCCGGCGCTGTATCTCAAGTCGCCCATGTCGAATTGGGTGCCGTAGTCGATGCCCCTTATCTTGTTCGGACCCCAGACATTGCCGGCGTCGACAAAAACGCTCATGCGCAAGGACTTGTCCATCCCCATGCCGGGAACGGGAAACATGAGTTCGGCATTGGCGACCAAGCGCGTGTCGCCCCCGACCGGGTCCCCATTCAGCGGATCACGCGGCCCCAGCGAGCCCGACTCGAAGCCACGCACCGAGCCTATGCCCCCGGCGTAGTAGTTCTTGAAGAAAGGCAGCATATTGTCACTGCCATAGGTCCTGCCGATGCCGACTTCGCCGTTCAGGGCCAGCGTCAGCTTGCCGCGCTCGATGAGCGGAAAGAACTGCAGATGCTGATAGCTGGCGCGGTAGTAGCTTACCGTGCTGCCGGGCAGCGAAACCTCGGCCAACGCCTTGCGCAGCCTTCCCGAGGTGGGCATGATCAGGCTGTCGCGTTCGTCTTTCTGCCAGCCGAAGGTGGTCAGAAAAGTATCCGTGGTCTTGCCGTATTCCGCCAGGTATCGAACATACTGTGCGGAAGGGTCGCTGCCGAGGTCATTGATCTTGGTGCGATCGTAGGACAGGCCGAAATTGACGTAATCGTCCTCGCCGGTCGGAACCCCCCAACGCATGCCGCCGCCCATCGAATCCGAACTGTAGCTGGAGGTCGACAGCGATGACGTGTCGACATTGCGCACGTATAGGTCGAAGCCCTGGCTGACGCCATCGACGGTGAAATAGGGGTCGGTATGCGAGATCGAATAGACCTGGTTCGACTTGCTGGTACTGACCTGGAAGCTGAGGTGCTTGCCGCTGCCGAAGAGGTTCTGCTGCGAGATGGAACCCGAAAGCGTGAATTTCTCCGAACTCGAAAAACCCGCGCCCAACGCCAGGTTTCCGGTGGGCTTCTCCTTGACCTTGAGTTCCATGTCGACCTGGTCGGTCGTTCCGGGGACGGGCGGCGTTTCCACCGTCACTTCATCGAAATAGCCGAGGCGGTCAACCCGCGTGCGCGACTTGTTGATCTTCGCTCCGTCGTACCAGCCGGCTTCCGACTGACGCATTTCGCGGCGGATCACCTCGTCGCGGGTCTTGGTATTGCCGGACACGTTGATGCGACGGACATAGACCCGGCGCCCCGGATCGATGAACACCGTAAACGCCACCTGGCGTTTCTCCTTGTCGAGTTCCGGCGCAGCGTTGACGTTGGCGAATGCATAACCATCGTTGCCCAGGCGTTCGCTGATGGCCTTGGTGGTCTCGGTCATGTTCTCGCGCGAGAACACCTCACCCGGCTTGATCCTTACCAGCTTCGTCAATTCCTCCTCCGGTACCAGCAACTGGCCGGCCAGCTTGACCGAGGATATGGTGTACTTTTCACCTTCGCTGATATTGATGGTGATGTAGATGTCCTGTTTTTCCGGCGAAATCGATACCTGGGTCGACTCGACGTTGAATTCAAGGTAGCCGCGATTGAGGTAGTACGAGCGCAGGGTCTCGATGTCCCCGGAGAGCTTCTGCTTGGAGTATTGGTCGTTTTTCGTATACCACGTGATCCAGTTCGGCGGCCGCAGGACCATCAGATCGAGCAGGTCCGATTCCTTGAAGGCGCCGGCGCCGACGATGTTGATCTGCTTGATCTTGGCGATATCGCCCTCGACCACGGCAAAGTTGATGCCGACGCGATTGCGCTCCAGCGGCGTGATGGTGGTCGTCACCTGCACCGCGTAGTAGCCCTGCGAGAGGTACTGGCGCTTGAGTTCCTGCTCGGCGCGCTCGACCATCGCGCGATCGAAGATGCGCGACTCTGCAAGGCCGACGTCGCGCAGACCCTTCTTCAAGTCTTCGGGCTTGAAGGTCTTGAGTCCGGTGAATTCCAGGGAGGCGATGGCCGGCCGCTCTTCCAGCACCACCACCAGCACCTGCCCGTCTATCTCCAGGCGCACGTCCTTGAAGAAGCCGGTGGCGAACAAGGCCTTGATCGCGGCGGCCGCCTTCTCGTCGTTCATGGTGTCGCCCACCTTCACCGGCAGGTAGGAGAACACGGTTCCTGCTTCGGTACGCTGGATGCCCTCGACCCGGATATCCTTGATCTGGAAGGGATCAAAGGCCAATGCGGCACGCGCCAGCAGCGCAAAAATCAGCCCGGCAAGCAGTTTCTTGTTCATGTAGTTGGACGAAAATTAGCCGGAAACAAGGCGGTTGATGTCGTTGTAAAAGGCAAAAGCCATGAGCAGCGCAAGCAGGGTAAACCCAATCTGCTGGCCGATTTCCAGGGCGCGTTCCGACACCGGGCCACCCTTGAGAAACTCGACGAGATAATACATCAAATGCCCTCCGTCCAGAACGGGTACAGGCAGCAGGTTGAGCACGCCGAGACTGATGCTGATCAAGGCCAGAAAGCGCAGGTAATGGCTGGGGCCAAGTCGCGCCGACTGGCCGGCGTAATCGGCAATCGTCACCGGTCCGGAGAGGTTCTTCCACGACAGTTCTCCGGTCAGCATGCGGCCCATCATGCGCAGGCTGAGGACCGACGTGTCCCAGGTCTGCCGCAGTGCCCGACCGACTGATTCGAGGGGGCCGTAGCGGACCACGACAGTCATATCGAACAGATCACCCTGGCCTTCCCTGGCCGTCAGGCCCAGTCGTCCCAGCTTTTGTCCGCCCTCCCCGGCCGCACGCGGAATCGCCGCCAGTTCGAGCCTTACGCCGTCGCGCTCGACGAGGAAGCGCAACTGGCGTCCAGCCGCCGCCCGCGCGGCAGATGCCAATTCCGCCCACACGGCAATTGCCTTGCCGTCGATCTCCAGTACCCGGTCGCCCTCGCGGAACCCCGCTTCTGCCGCCGCAGAACCCGACTGCACCTGTCCCACCACGGCCGGCAGCGGCGGACGGTAGAGTACCAGTCCCAGCAGCCGCAGGGGATCTTCTTCCAGTTCTTCGACATCGAAACGGTCACTGGCAAAACGGTAAACACCGATTTCGCGGTGCGCACCGACCACCTCCAGGTGCAGGGGCTCCTTGTCAAGCGCCTGCCTCATGACTTCCCAGCGCAATTCCTGCCAAGTCTCGATCGGCTTGCCATTGACTGCGCGAACCGTACCGCCTTCAACGATGCCGGCCATCGCCGCCGGCGTTCCGATCGGTGGCAAACCGAGGCGCGGCTTGAGTTCGGTGACGCCATGCATGAACAGGAACCAGTAGAGCACGATGGCCAGCAGGAAGTTGGCAGCCGGCCCCGCCGCCACGATGAAGGCGCGCCGGCCGACGGTCTGCCGGTTGAAGGCGCGCGGCAAGTCGGCGACGGCGACATCGCCTTCCCGCTCGTCGAGCATCTTGACGTAACCACCCAGCGGAAATGCCGAAATCGCCCATTCGGTGCGGTCGCGTCCGTGGCGGCGCATCCAGATCACCTTGCCGAAACCGAAGGCGAAGCGCAGCACCTTGACATTGCAGGCGCGCGCGGCCAGGTAGTGCCCCATTTCGTGCACCACCACCAGCACCGCGAGGGCGAGCAGGAAGGCGGCGACATACCAGGCCAGCATTTGCGGATTCACGGCGCGGAACCCCCGAGCCGCGCGAGGATTTCCGTCGCCGTTGTGCGTCCCTGGCGATCGGCCTCCAGCACGGCCGCCAGATCGGTCAGTGCCGCCTGCGGCACTGCGTCGAGGGTTGCGGCGATCAGGTCGGCAATGCCCAGAAAGGGCAATCGCCGTTCAAGAAACGCGGACACCGCCACCTCATTGGCCGCATTCAGCACCGCAGCGGCATTGCCTTCCGCACGCAAGGCGCGGTAAGCCAGGTCGAGGCAGGGGAAGCGCGCCGGGTCCGGCCGCTCGAAATCGAGCCGGCCGACGGCGAACAGGTCGAGCGGCGCCACGCCCGAATCGATGCGCTCCGGCCAGGCCATGGCATGGGCGATCGGGGTGCGCATGTCGGGGTTGCCGAGCTGGGCCAGAACCGAACCATCCTCGTAATCGACCAGGGAATGGATCACGCTTTGCGGATGGATCACCACTTCGATCTTCTCTGCCGGCGCATCGAACAGCCAGTGCGCCTCGATCACTTCGAGGCCCTTGTTCATCATGGTCGCCGAATCGACGGAAATCTTGCGTCCCATCACCCAGTTCGGATGCGCGACCGCCTGCTCGGGCGTGATCCGCGTCAGCGCATCGAGCGGCGCGGTGCGAAACGGACCGCCCGAGGCAGTCAGCAGGATCCGCCGGACCCCGCCCCGCGCCATGTCGTCGCGATAGTCATGGGGCATGGACTGGAAAACGGCGTTGTGTTCGCTGTCGATCGGCAGCAGGAGGGCGCCGGCGCGGCGCGCCTCGGCCATGAACACCGCGCCGGCCATGACCAGCGCCTCCTTGTTGGCCAGCAGGACGCGCTTGCCGGCGCGGGCGGCGGCAAAAGTCGGCGGCAATCCGGCGGCACCGACAATGGCGGCCATCACCGCGTCGACCTCAGGCAGGCTGGCGACCCCCGCCAGGGCGTCGGCGCCGTACTGTACCTCGGTGCGCACACCGGCGTCCCTGAGCATGCCGGCAAGCTGCTGCGCTGCCGTCGCGCTGCCCACCACCGCATACGCCGGTTGAAACTGCCGGCACTGTGCAGCAAGGGCGTCCACCTGACTATGCCCGGTCAGTGCCACCACCTCAAAGCGGTCCGGATGGCGCGCTACCACGTCCAGCGTGCTGGCACCGATCGAACCGGTGGCGCCGAGTATGGTCAGTTTCATGGGCGGACGAAATACAGGATCAGCGCCGCCAACGGCAGGGTCGAGGTCAGGGCGTCGATGCGATCGAGCACGCCGCCGTGACCAGGCAGCAGGTTGCTGCTGTCCTTGATGCCGGCCTGGCGTTTGAGCAAGGATTCGAACAGGTCGCCCATCACGCTGACCGCCGTGAGCAGCAGCAGCAGCAGTGCAAGCAATGGCGCAGCCAGCGGCACGTGTCCGGCCAGAGGCGAATAATTGAGCACGATCGCGCCGTAGATCATGACGCCGATCACCGCACCCGCGACGCCCTCCCAGGTCTTGCCCGGACTGATCGCCGGTGCCAGTTTGTGCCTGCCGAAGGCCCGCCCGGTGAAGTATGCCGCAATGTCGGCGACCCAGACCAGCGCCATCGCGGCCAGCAACAGCCATGCACTCATGGCGTGCAAGGCCGCCATCGCCGCCCAGGTCGGCAGGATCACCAAAGCACCGAGCAGGTAACCGAAAAAGTCGTTGCCCGCCAGTGTCCATTTGAAGCGGAACCACAAGGGCACGACAAGAATCCAGAATACCGCGGACACAACCAGCAAAACCGGAACAAGCTGCGGGGCCGCCACGGTGATCTGCCAGCAGAACAGCAGCAGCACAAATGCATACATCACGCGCGCCGGCTGATCCTGGCGCATCAGGCCGCCCCACTCCCATGCCGCCAGTGCCGCAATCGCGGCAAAAGCCAGGGTCGCCGCCACCGGCGGCAGTGCGAAAAGTACCAGGGCGAAGCCCGCTACCAGAAACAGTGCGGTGATGACCCGCGTCCTAAGCATCGTGATCCGTGGCGCGCGATGCAGAAGCCGAGCGATGCGTTATCCCCTGGGACGACGCAGGCGCCACGTCGGCCTGGCCGAGTTGCTCGCTGGTGCGACCGAAGCGGCGTTCGCGCCGACGATACGAGCTTATCGCCGCGTCCAGCGCCGCCTCGTCGAAATCCGGCCACAACACGTCAGTGAAATGAAACTCGCTGTAGGCCAGCTGCCAGAGCAGGAAATTGCTGATCCGTTGCTCGCCGCCGGTGCGTATGAACAAATCCGGTTCCGGCGCATAGGCCATCGTCAGGTGCGGCGCCAGATCGGCCTCGCCGAAACAGCCGACTTTTTCCGGATGAGCCAGCGCCAGCTGGTTCATGGCCTGCAGGATGTCCCAGCGACCGCCGTAGTTGGCGGCAATGGTCAGCGTCAGCCTGGAATTGTTCGCGGTCTTGGCCTCGCCCTCGCGGATCAACGCCACCAGGCGCGGCTCGAAGGCCGTCAGGTCGCCCACCACCTTCAGCCGGACGCCATTGGCGTGCAGCTTGTCAACCTCGGCCCGCAGCGCACTGACGAACAGGTTCATGAGGAAGGACACTTCCTCGGCGGGACGCCGCCAGTTCTCGGAGGAAAAGGCGAACAGGGTCAGGTACTCCACTCCGCGAGTGATGCAGGCTTTAACCATGGCGCGCACCGTCTCGACCCCGCGCTTGTGCCCGGCAACACGCGGCATGAAACGCTTACTGGCCCAGCGGCCGTTGCCATCCATGATGATGGCGACATGGCGCGGCACATCGCCCACCGCGGGAATGGCCTGCGTCGAGCTGGTGAATTTTCCTGCCATGCAACTTCCTCCGCTGCGGTCGGGCGCCGATCCGCGAACCTCAGATCGCCATCAGGTCCTTCTCTTTTTCCGCCAGCGCGCGATCTACTTCCGCCACGTAGCGATCCGTCAGGCGCTGCATGTCGTCGAGGGCGCGACGCTCGTCGTCCTCCGAGATCTCCTTCTTCTTCAGTGCATCCTTCAGATGCGTGATCGCGTCGCGCCTCAGGTTGCGGATCGCTACCTTGGCGTTCTCGCCCTCATGCTTGATGACCTTGATCAGGTCCCGGCGCCGCTCCTCCGTCAGGGCCGGCATCGGCACGCGGATCAGTTCGCCCTGGCTCGACGGATTGAGGCCCAGGTCGGAATCGCGGATGGCCTTCTCCACCTTGGCCACCATCGGTTTCTCCCAGGGCTGGACACCGATGGTACGGGCATCGAGCAGGGTCACGTTGGCGACCTGGGCAATCGCCACCGGGGAACCGTAGTAGTCGACCTGCACATGGTCGAGGATGCCGGTATGCGCCCGTCCGGTACGCACCTTTGCCAGATCGGCCTTCAGAGCCTCGAGGCTCTTCTGCATCTTGTGTTCGGATGCCTTCTTCAGTTCGGGAATCATGCCATCTCCTAAACGTGGACCAGTGTGCCCTCGTCCTCGCCCATCACCACGCGCTCCAATGCGCCGGCCTTGAAGATCGAAAACACGTTGATCGGCAGCTTCTGGTCGCGGCACAGGGCAAACGCCGTGGCATCCATCACCGCCAGGTTGCGGCTGATCGCCTCGTCGAAACTGATGCGCGCAAACCGCGTCGCCGCCGGATCCTTCTTCGGATCGGCCGTATAGATGCCGTCGACCTTGGTCGCCTTGAGCACCATCTCCGCACCGATTTCGGAGCCGCGCAAGGCCGCTGCGGTATCGGTCGTGAAGAAGGGATTGCCGGTACCGGCGCCGAAAATCACCACCTTGCCTTCTTCGAGATAGCGGATGGCCTTGCCGCGGATGTAGGGCTCGACCACCTGTTCGATGTTCAGGGCCGACTGCACGCGGGCGTTGATGCCGGCCTGGCGCATGGCATCCGACAGCGCCATGGCGTTCATCACCGTCGCCAGCATGCCCATGTAGTCGGCCGTCGCGCGATCCATGCCGGTTGCCGTGCCGCCGATGCCGCGGAAGATGTTGCCACCGCCGATGACCACGCCGACCTCGACGCCGAGATCGGTCACCGCCTTGATTTCCGCGACGATGCTGCCCAGCATCGCCGTGTTGATGCCGTAGGCATCTTCGCCCATCAGCGCCTCGCCCGACAGCTTGAGCAGGATGCGGCGGAGTTTCGGCGCGGTCATGGCCTGTCGATTATTGCTTGCTGCCGGCGGCAGCCGCCGCCTGCGCCGCCACCTCGGCGGCGAAATCGTTGACCTTCTTCTCGATGCCCTCGCCGACGATGAACAGGGTAAAGCTGGCCACCGATGCGCCCTTCGCCTTCAGCAGCTGCTCGATGGTCTGCTTGCCGTCCTCGGCCTTGACGAACACCTGGCCCAGCAGGGTGACGTCCTTCAGGTACTTCTGCACCGTGCCTTCGGCGATCTTTTCCAGCATGGCTTCCGGCTTGC
>Ga0268298_10000579_pt1 | contig 47168 bp, 29 predicted proteins | sample WWTPWeurt_MetaG_FD_194462 | JGI IMG/M metagenome (GOLD analysis project Ga0268298, IMG submission 194462) | Activated sludge microbial communities from WWTP in Nijmegen, Gelderland, Netherland - WWTP Weurt | ecosystem: Engineered > WWTP > Aerobic digester > Activated sludge | place...
GATTGAAAATAATGAGCTAGACTACCTGCCAGAATTTTTAGTAGAGCTAAAACAGTTGAATACCCTTTCAATTAAGAGTTATAAACTTGACCACCTACCGGAGTTTTTGGGAGAATTGACCGCATTAAAAACCCTTTCTATAACATCAGCCGGGAAAATTAAATCGTTAGCGCCTCTTGTAAAATTGCCCTCACTTAAATCGTTAGCTATTTATGGTATTGATCCTATCCTAGTTATCGATGATATTCTAGCGATGCCTTCGTTAGAGTTTCTTTATTTGAGCCTTCCTTTACTGCTAGATAAGGATTTATCTACACTTCAAAGACTGAAGGATACGCACATCAAAAGAATTATCTTCAGCACTAGTGGTTGCATGATTGAAAAAAATGGCGAAATTATTGAGCTTGAATTAGATCAGGAAACCCAAAAAGTACTTTATGATAAATTGCACAAAATACTTCCTTCAAAGTATTTCAAGCACTAAATAATTGAATTATGCCAACAGCTACTAAACACTACCCGTCAATCTCTAGCATTCTACCAGAAGGTATAATTCCTGAACAATTAGCATTTATTCAGGAAGGTGTTGAAACGATTCTGAAAGAACTCTATTACAAAGATTTTCAGATTCAAAAAAGTGCAATGGGTGACTCTTCGTGGGCGAGTCTTTCAATAGTATCATATAAACGTCTGGGATTTGAATTTCCAGGAACCAACGGTTTAGCACTTGTCATTAATCCCGCAATTGATTCTCAGGATTTTACTGAATTTCCGATTGCTGTGGGCTTTCAACTTGACATTCTGAAATACAACAGGAAATTCAATTTTGCGAACTTTGTGGATAATCCGCAAGGTCTGTTTGACGTTTTTATTTCAATTCTTCAGGTTGATAAAAGTTCTTTATTAAGCGGAGCTGTCCTTGCCTTTTCAGCAGAAGGTGATGAGGAACCATTCGACAGTTATGTCCTTAAATACAATGCTGCAAGAATGCCATCTATTATGGTTAATAATGATGCTGGAAATGAAAACCAAATTGCAGCACATCTTATCGAGCAGATTGAAACTAATCACACTCTATTAGGCGTCATATTTGAAGATTTTATAGCTGGTGATTCCTTGGAAGAGTCTATTTCGAATCTTAAACAGTTCGTAAGAACCTGGCTCGGGAATTTTGATGTCGATGATCTCAAAAGAATACTGATTCCAAAATTATACATCGCATTAAATAATCTCGACGTCGCATTAGAGTTTCCCAGAACAATTTTTAAGCCACTTGACACTGCAGGTGAGGTAATTGATGCAGACCCAAATATTCCTGAAGAGGAAAAATTAAAAACACGACTTACTTTTAACGTCGGACAATTATCTTACAGTACACTCAACGGGTTCATTTTTGAAAACGAATCGACTTTCGATTTTCATAAATCTCAAATTCTTGATAGTGGTTTTACATTGGAACTGAACGATGTAAAGGTTGATTTAAGCAGAACAAGCAACATTCCTGAGGCAGATGCTGACGGTCGACCTGTGGACTTCCTAGGCGCTTACATTACTGACGGCACTGTCGGTTTTCCTGCATTCTGGAATCATAACAATGTTGCGTCTACAGGAGAATTAAAAGTTCGGAATTTTTTAGTTGGTACAGGCGGTATTTCAGGAACAATTGAAATGGAAGCCAAAACCCTAGGAGACCCCTCCCCCCTAATCAGCGCAAAATTCGGTGAAGCCTTCGAAGTTTCGTTAAACGCATTCACCTTAACATTTCAACAAAACGCAATCATTGAGTCGGAAATTAAAGGCATAATGAAGATCCCAGGCTTCAAAGACAGCCTTGGAAATGATGCCGAATTAAATATCAGAATACACATTGGCACTGACGGCGATTTTGCTGTAACCGTTTCAGAAGATTCTGGAATCACAGCGATCAGCATACCCAACATTTTTGACTTAGAAATTCAATCACTTTCCATTGGTAGAAACGATGATAAATTTTTTGTTGCCATATCTGGATTGCTAGATTTCAAACCTCAAGGTGAAGTCGGCAAATTTTTACCAGATGATATTGAAATCAAAAAATTAATTATCTATGATGACGGTACGTTTGAATTTGAAGGTGGCGCATTAGTTTTTCCAAAGGCATACACTTTTAAGATGGGACCTGTCGAATTGGCAATTACTGCAATTCATTTGGGTACGCATGAACAAGAACACGGTGGTGTCTTAAGAAAATACAAGTACTTTGGGTTTGATGGAGGAGTAAGTTTAAATCCGGGAGGAGTTGACGCACGAGGAAAGGGAATAAAATTCTATTTCACAGTTGATAATGATCTATATGGTGGCCTATCTTCAGCTCATTTCTTTTTCAGAATTCAAAGCATCGCAATTGATATTATTATACCGGGCAATGCTGATCCAAAAGACGCAACACTGATACTCAAAGGTTATCTTGCAATGCAAGAACCAACAATACCATCAACCGCAACACCTGAAGAAAAGGAAATTTTACAAAACTCGACAGAATACGCCGGAACGGTTTCTTTTGAATTACCAAAATTAAGAGGTATGGCAGGTTCTGCGGCTATGCGATTTAATCCGGATGTTCCTTCGTTTATTGTCGATATTGGAGTTGAAATTGCACAGCCAATTGTGCTTGGTGCTACCGGATTAGGAATCTATGGTTTCAGGGCTTTAGTTGGAAGAAGATACGTCACTTCTAAAACATACGCAGGTCTTTCTGAAGATGCCGAATGGTGGCAATATTATAAAGCCAAAGTTGATCCGGATTATAAAGAAGGAGTTCAAATTTCCAAATTCGGCCCTGAAAATGGAACTGCGTTTGGTGCAGGTGTCTCTCTTGCCACAGTGCCTGATTCCGGAAAAGCATTTTCGAGTAAATTGTTTTTGTTGTTGTCACTTCCTGATGTTTTAATTTTCCAAGGTCAAGCCCAAATTCTGAAAGAGCGAATTGGATTAGATACAATTCCTGATCCGCCATTTTTTGCTTTTGTTGCAATAACAAGTCAATCTGTTGAGGCTGCATTTGGTGTTAACTATAAATTGCCGGATGACGGAAATAATCCAGGTAAAATTGTAACTGTTGATGGTGTTACCGAATTAGGATTTTTCTTCGGAAACTCTACCGCATGGTATGTAAATATTGGAAGAGAGACGCCGGAGAACAGAAGAATTCAAGCACGTGTAGTTGATTTATTTAATATGTATTTCTATTTGATGTTATCGTCAAATGGAATGCGAGCAGGTGCAGGAGCATCCTGGGAACTGAACAAAAAATTTGGACCGCTTCGTGCCGAACTTGGAGCATATTTGGACATCGCCGGAAGAATTAGCAGACGACCAAAACAAATTGGCGGTTCAATTCAATTAGGAGGAAATGTTGGATTATACATTTTTAAATTTGGATTTAGTTTCAGCGTTGGTGCTGCATTAGCCGCTGAGTCTGCTAAACCAAGAATTGTCACTGGTGAATTTGAAGTTTGTGTCAAAGTTTTGAAAAAAGAGTATTGTGCTCATTTTGAATTAACGTGGAATTATGACAATACTTTAGACACAACTGAAGTTCCACTTATTGATTCTGCCACGATCAAGGACAGCGGCAAATCAAAACACATGCTCACCGATGACACATTAAATTTGTATGCCACATTTCATAACGGAGGTATCTCAGGAGGCTATTCAGACATTCCTCAGCCTAATACATGGCCGGGTGGAGTTGATAAATACATTATTCCATTAGACAGTACCGTAGATTTAGAGTTCAAGAAAGGCATGTATGTATCCGGCTCAGGAGTTGGTTTGGATAAATTCGGTGGAGTTTCAGGTGGAGCAAATAACATTGACTTTGTCGCACCGCAAAGAGGAAAATCTGATCGGGTTCGGCATGAATATATATTGAACAGCATTGAGATTCTTTATTATGATGGAAATGGAACATCAGGAGGAACTTGGCAACCATTCAATTTTTACGATGCGTTAACACCTCAGCAAGATGCGGCATTTGTAGATCAAACTGCACTGGCAAATATGAAGTATGGTTTCTGGCAAATTGATAAGCCGGGCAACTATAACAAACTGAAAATTCTTGCCCAAACTCCGTTTTCGTACCTAACACCGGGTACTCCACTGACGGCAGGAGACATTTTACCTGAAGATTTTGGTGTAACGGATGAGACAATATTCTGTCCAGAAGAACCAATTGGAAAAACCTGTATTAATTTTAATAATCAGCGACAGGTTCCGGCAATTATTTCATCTGACGAATTTTTATTCTTTCAAGATATTTTGTTTCAAATTGTAGGTGAAGATGGAACCATTGTATCAAATCCATACTCAACTTTTCCAAATGCGCTTTCCATTAAGGGCGGAGACAAACTTGAAATTTACTTCAAAGAACCAATTGCTTGTGTGAGTATTCTGATGCAAACTATGGCATCAAATGTTACAGTTGAACTTTTTGAAAGAGCATCAGAATTACCCGCGACACTTAACGATCTACCATCTTTTTCTTATGATTTGATCGATTGTACCGTTTACACGTCAGCTCAGTTGAATTCACCCATTGAATTCGATTATACCGATTATTCAAATCGTCCGGTAGAAAAAATTGTCATTACTGCCGGTGAGTGCGAACCAATTCCGCCGGGAGCAACATTGTATTGTACTGCGGATATTACCACAGAAGGAAAACTTCTTCAGAATTTTTTCAATTCTCTTTTAAAGAACAAACATTTTTTACCTACACCAACCGCGGTATTACTTTTTCCAAAATTCCAAAGAGAATACGATCGCATTTTCTTTAATACCTTATTATATAACAAGCCGCTTCAAAAAGAAGACACGGTAATACTTACATCCACTTTTGTCAATAACACAACAATCAATTTGAACATTACGGATGAAATGGGTTATGATTGCAATACCACATTAAATTATCCCGGAAGTGATCCGAATTTCAGTTTTGCAAACATCATAGAATTTAAGAATATCAGACCCAATCCAGCCGGTATGGTTGAGGGTGACAACTATATGTTCTTGGTTGATGTAACCGTAAAAAATGCAACCGGAAGTTACACCTTTACTCTTGAAGGGGTTTCATGTTATCGTATGGGTGAGTGCAGCAGAGAATGCAGCACTTTCTTATACCAATTTTGCTATTTACCTGTAGAAGATGCTCTTTATAATTTGACCATTCCTACAGCTGCAACTGTTGACGCTAATAATGAAGCAATGGTTGATGCATTAACAAAAACGTTGCAACCGGTTTGGCGACCAAATACCATTTATGCCGTGCGATTGGAGGTAACAGACTCTCTTTATCAGGAAGGAGGCAGTAGTTTACTTGCCAATCATACCAAAACATTTGTTTACGGTTTTAAAACTGCGGGGCCAGTGGGTCATTATCATCAATTTCCAACTTCGGCGAACACTTCTGTTCCAAAACCAGAATTCACCGCACTGAAAAATTTAGATAGAGAAGCTGAATTCAAAATTCACAATCTTGGATTATACATTGACTATCCAAAATGTTTTCCAAATGCAGATAGTGACTTGATTAATGCAAAACCACTTTATTATAAAAATCCAAAGTTTTTGATCTTTTATAATAAGCCGTATGTGTATCAGTTTTACAATAATTGGGATCAGTATGGTAATGCGGAGGCAATTGAATCAAGCATTGAGATGATTATTAAAGATCCTGCTGAAAAACCATATACCGGAACAACGCCAACAATTCCTCCGGGTGGAATAACAGGTTGGATCACTACTCAAAATTTGATTGCTCATGATGCGCAGAATATTCCGCAAGACATGACGCTTTTGAGCAACATGATCGACAACGGCAACGGTTGTTTCTCATATCCAACACCACTCATTCCAATTGGAATTGCGAACGAAATTACATGTGATGATTTGCTTCCATTAAAATTATATACTTCAATTTTCAATGGCAAATATCAGCGAATGGTAACTGATACTTCTCCATTCACTAGAGAGGTACATCGTTATTCTTTTGAAACATCACGCTACGGAAATTTTGAAGAGCACGTAAATAGTTATATTTTAAAATCACATATAGATGATTTGACCAGTAATTTGGTAATTGACAAAGCAGCTATTTATTATCACGAACAACTCATTTCAGGTTCAGATATAACCATTGCGCAACAATTTGTATTAAATCCAAACAGTGTTTCAGATTCATTGATTCAGGAATATGCACATCCATTTGATAGAATAATAGATGGGATCTTGAAATTAAAACAAACTCTGACACTGGATGTCCCACCGCCGAATAATACTCAGACACAACCGTTTCCACCAGCGGTGACTACCGAATTCAATTTAATCAAAAACTCGGATCCATCGTTCAACAAATTGGTTGGAATTTTACTCAGAAGTCCTGAGCCTTTTAATGATCCAAAAATACCGGGATCTGTGCTTGATACAACAATAGTGGTAGAACATACTTCAACCACCAGTGTGGTGACTACTGACTATAAATTGTTCTTTTCAAAAGATAATTCTCGTGCATTTATTACCAAACAAAATGGATCATTGGATATGCCAGAAACAGGAACATATAAAATCACATTTAGTTACAAACAGTTCAATGGCAGTACGTATGCGACAGTTGGAACTGCTGTAGAAGTATTTATCGAACTTTAATTTGAACGTATTGCTATGAAACTTGATTTAATCAATAATCCAAAATTCCAGTCTGCATATACTTATCTTCAGGCAGCGGGTTCTGATGCGGCTGATGGCACGGCTCAAGGAATTCATCTCAGATGGGCATTTCAGAAAACATTGGGTGATTTGCATCTTGCAAAGGGAAATTTAACACCTGCTTCGACCCTTGGATTTAACCGCCCGAATGATTTTGTAAAAATCTATAGAACACCTTACGATAAAAAAGCTGACGTCAAAATTAAATTCAATAATGTTGCTGCCAATTTACCTACTACCGAAATTAGTTCAGGTGCAACCAGAGAATGGCATTATTTAGCTAATATTCCAGTACCCACCGTACCTGCAAATACAACTGATGTCTTTATAAAATTTACCGACGTTGCTGCTTATGATGCAATACGCGCGACGATGACTACTTTAAAGCCAAAGGATATGATGATGCAATATCCCGGGGTTATTGAAATTTATGCAAACAAACTAATGTTTGCTATTGAATTTGAAGGCGAGATTATTGATAACACTCCCCCTGCCGGCACCAATACTTATATCCGTGTTGAATCAGTCGCTTTGAATGACACGGATGATGCAACTACTAAATACGTTTCTTGTAGAACCGCTTTCAATGCTGTCGGGAATAATGCCGGTAAATTAAAAAAATTGGTTCCTGGAGAACCTGCACCGGCAGGTCATGATAAAAAAGACCTACGACTAGTTTGCGAAAATATGGAACACGTTCGATTTGACCGAGCAAACGCATGGGTTAAAGAAATCAGACTTGAAACATACGTTGACTACATTGTTCTAGTGAATAAACAAGGTCCGGATGGGAAGTGGGATTTTGTTGGAGATTTTGCACTGACAAATGTCGATGCAACGGCATTTCAGCGGCTTGAAGATCCGGGAAACTATTTAATCGACAAAAAATGGCCAAAATTCAATGAGTACGATCAATCAAGTGGGGCGTTCACAGTCAAGACTGATAATTATGAAGATAAATGGCTTTCTCCTTCAGCTCCTACAGATGGATTGAAAGCAGCGGTCAATAAATATCTGAATTTAACCACAACTGATCTACTGGCAAATGATTCACTTCCAAGTGAAACGCCGGATGACAATGCTCAGATTAATGTGAGTTATTTGAATATGCTCAAATTGGTTGGTTTAGATTTTCATGTTGCCAGAATGTTGGGAATTGGCCACATTGACGGCCTTAAGCAAGTTGGAGGAGGCCCCAATCAGCAGTTTATTTATGCATTGCAATATGTTACAACAGCAGATTTAGCTTCCGGTACTCCCGGAACTACAACTGTCACACATACCTTTCTAACACTGCCCACCGGACGTAAGGATTATCGTCTCCCACCTTCTCCTATTTTGACTCCGGTTACTTATGGTTTATTTGCTGAGAATGGTACTGGAACTCCAACACCATTAACCGATCCGGAAGGTTATTCACCCTATTCTGACATGCGATTTATTAATGTAAATCGGTCGCAGTTTTTTTATGAATTACCATTCGGCCCTTTCTTTTATGAACTAACTGAATTCTGTCTTTGCAAAGAATCACTTCCGGTATTATTCGGAATGGATTATCGCAAACAAGCAGAAGCTGACTACCGAAAACCGGAGATTAGCAACGATCCTTCTTATACTGATTTTGTCGGCTATCCTGAGGTTGTTCCAATTCCAGACACTGCTGAAAACCCAATTTATATTCATAGAGAAACGGAAGAGGGTTTTCATGAATATGCCATGTACAGCATCAATTGGTTTTCGAGAATTTCACCCAGAAGTAATATTCAACCAACGGATGAGACTGATTTTCCAAAACGCAATACGCTCTTACCTCCATTTAATTTGGGCGTGCAGTTGATTCAAGAAGAAGAACCATTGATACTTACAACTTCTTTGGAACAAACCATGTTGCAAAATTATACCGCATCTGATAAAACTCTTGTGCGTGCAACTTTTGATTGGAATCATATTCATTTTAATGCACATCAATTTGCCACAGAAGCAGAGTTTTTCTTTCGTGATACATTAGCTCTTGAAGTGCGCGGAGAAATTACTTCAGTTATCCAATTACCGAATCATCTTGTCCAGATCACAACCGGCCCATACACGATAACGAGTACAAGTCCATCTGAAATAGTTCAACCCTTTATTTCAGCTTCGGATGCAACAAAATTTATAGGCAGTTCTTTGTCTGCTAATGAAAGTGCCTATGTGGTTGAGAATGTTCTTTCAACAGGAAACAATCCTACATTTATTTTACGTCAGATCAAACAGACTAATGTAAATGATCCTTTGCTCAATAATAATTTTCTGATTACCGAAACGTATTTGAGTCCATCAACAGGAGAACGTTATTTTATTAGTGAAAATCTTTCCAATGAGAATAACTGGGATGCCAATCTGATTAAAAAAGTATATCTCGAAAAATTTAGTACAAATGCCACAATTGATGTAGTAGGTTCGGTCGGTAATGATAAAAATTATACTATCTATAATGTTGGTCTCGTAGGTTCTGATACAGAAATTAAAGTAACGCAACTAATCCCAAATTCTGCGGTTTCAGGTGATGTTGTCTTCAAAAAAACAAAACGAATTATCGGTGTTGATACAGGGACTAATTCTTTCATTGTACAAGGTGATATTACAGCAGATTTTTCAGGACTGCCAATGATCACCGTGTCTGCATCAATGGCAAACAATGGAACTTATTCAGTAGATAGTGTTTCGGTTATTTCCGGAAATAGCCACATAACGCTTGATGCTTCTCCTGTAATTCCTGATCCGATAAATTTCTCCGGTTACCTGACTTATTCTAAAAGTTACCCAATAATTGGTGTCGATATTTTAAATAAATCGTTCCTCTTATCAGGAAATATAATCGCGGAATTGGATGTACCTCACTTAGAATTTACAAATGAATCGGATGGAACAATTTCCAGATCGGTTCCTGGTGGTATTTTTCAAAAGGCAAGCATTGTAGAAAAACCACGTGTTTATGCAGGAGATGATCCGGCAGTTGCAACTCCACCTCCAAATCCGGGTGATCCTATTCCAAATTCACGAAGTGGTGTTTATGAAATTACTTTTGATACATTTCAATTAGAAAATCATATTGATCCTGAAGTTAGTTGGTACAAGGGAACTATCAGAATTCAAGAAGATCCGGCTTTTTTACCTGTAGGTGTTCAACCAGAAATTAAAACACTTCAAATTTGGAATATTGACACAACCGGAGCGACCCTTAAGTTGTTGGTCATTGATTCTACACTAGACTATGTTACTACCGGTGGTGTTGATGTACCAAATGGAACTTACGTTCCAATTCTCAATGGTGCAAATGTTGATGTAAATTTCCATCCATCTTACAAACTTTATTTAAAAGCGGATACAAATATAAATCCAACAACCGGAGGCACAAATAATTTTGATTCAGCGACTATTCTACCTTCGTCCGGAGAAGGCAGTCGGAAAACCTTTGTTGCTGTTCGCTCAATTGATAATAGTGATCCTTCAGAAGTTATAGAATCATACATGCATGTGCCTGTTGTATTATTGGCGCAAGAAATAATCAATCCATTACCAATAGGTCCGCCAACAGGCCCCTTATTTGCAACTCGTCCCGACTTCTACGGAAAAGCAACTTATACATTTGATGTGAAGGTTGACACTACAGGAGGACGAGTTCCGTTCGCTGTTGTTTTCTACCGAGCGAATGAAGATAGAATTTTAGATGTCCTTTATAAATCAGCTACTATTATTCAAATTAAGTCTGATTTAGCGGCATTGGGTGAAGATTTGTACTTTACAGATCGATGGAATGATTTGATTAATACAAATTACAATACTTCAACCGGAGAATATAATACGCATGGGCCTAGCCTTTTTAAATTCCCTCTGCCAGACAATGACGGTTATATTATCCCAAATCGAAATCGTGCGGTAATTGAAAGACCATTTGAGTTTTCACATTTGTTGAACTCCAATTATACTTATGTTACCGATCCATCAATTACGAGAACGTTTAGCGAAATTATTCGGGAAGCAATTCAAGTAGCATTTGTTTCATTAACGGAACAACCGATACCATATAACTTTATCAAAACAGGAACGACTACTTCAAACAAAAAACCGGTATTTAAAAAACCGAATGGTCTTTTGATGTTGCCTACTGAGCCTGGTTTTGATTTTGCTCCTATGGCGATGAAATATGTTAACGGTGCTGATACGTTTATTCGTTTCACAGATTATTCATTAGATGGTGCGGCGAAAAATGTATATTTCTATTTTGGCATTGAACTCTCGAATCGTTTGCAATTCGGCCCATTGGCCGCAAATGGAATTGCAGGCCCAATTCAATTAGTCAATACCAATTCGGCTCAAGCTCCGGAAATTAAACGTGTTCTTACACAACTTCAAAATTCAGTTGCCGGAATTCCGACTGCCGTGAAATTTGAGTTGAACAATTATATTCCAAGTGAGAACATCAAAAAATTTCAGGTGTATCGTACCAGCGACGCTGATGACGCACTCTCTATGCGAAACATGAAAATGGTCAAAGATGTCAACGTTGGTGACAATGTTTTGGATGATTTCAGTGATGTTAGTTTTCCACTTTATGGAGACCCGCTTTTTTATCGTCTTATTGCTTTGCGTGAGATTAAAAATGAATTTAATCAAATCGAGCTTGTACCGTCGTTGCCCTCAAATTTAGTGATGGCAAGTATAGTGGATGTTGTAAATCCAGAAGCACCAAAACTGCAATCAGAGAATGGAACTACGACAGCAACCGAGTTACAAAATGTGGTTTTAAAATGGACACCCACATGTTACAATGGTACTTATTCGCTTCAAAAACAAAATGAAAGTGGTAACTGGGTAGAAATTTTTAAAATAAAGTCTAATGAAGTTAGCCTTCAATATCCCCCTTTGGATTTAAGTAGTTTGCCGGATTTTACGAATTTTCCTGAAACAGCGATACTTCTTCGGCAAGACTCAAATGGCAACAACATATATCACAGGTTTAGGGTGAAAGTAGAGAATTCATCTGGATTGCTTAACCTTACCGAAAAGGAACTTACCCTTGCCAAAGGCATTACTGACATACAAGAATCAGATGTCGTTAGTTATGCGGATAGTAACTTTACCCTAAATCCACTTGGAACTCAAGAAGTGGATGAAGGAGTAAGTCATCCTGTTACAATGACTTTTACAGACATTTTCTCTCCACTACCGGCTGGTCATAATACTTTTGTCAATACTGATATTACAGTTACGGACGACCTAGGAAACACGTTCACAAAAACAATTAATGCCGTCGGTGGTAGCGTAACTTTCAATCATGGAGATGGAGGGTTGATTTTGGATAATAGCAATCCAAACAGAGTCTACACCATAATTACAAAAACTTTTACTGATTATGCAACAACTGGTGCAAGTAAGAAATATATACTCAATTATGTTTCTGGTCCTTGCCATGATTTGCTGCAATTATCTAATTCAATTATCAGCCTCACAGATAGTCAACATACTATTTCTCCTTTGATTAATCAAGATATTGACCAAGGAGTTTCTAATCCTGGTTCATTCACTTTTACGGATATTTCTGATCCAAATTCAATAGGTCAGACATTTGCTTCGCTGGATGTGACATTAACAGACGATCTAGGAAATACCTTTACAAAAACAATAAGTCTTGCTGGTGGAAACGTAACATTCAATCAAGGAGATGGAGGATTACAATTGGATGGAACAAATCCAAATCGAACTTATTCGATTGTTGCTAAATTGAAAACAAATTTATGTTCGGCTGGTACAGATTTCTCTTATGCTGTGACTTATATTTTTACTCCATGCAATCAATTGACTGCGCTGACATCAATCGTTACTTTTACGGATGGAAATACGGTTTCAATTAATCCATTAACTAGTCAAAATATTACAAGCCACACGCATCCGAACAGTACGATCACGATGAGCGAAATTATATCTTCCGGACTTCCAATAGGGCATACATTTACTTCTATGGATGTAATTCTTGAAGATGATTTGGGCGGGTCATCATTGAAAACAATAAATGCTCCTAGCGGCAATGTCGTTTTCAATCATGGAGACGGAGGTTTGATCTTGGATAGCTCAGACCCTAATAGAACTTATGTTATGACAGTAGTTTTATACACAAATTTATGCACTGACGGAACAGTTTATGCTTACCAAGTAAAGTATGGAATTTAGTTGTACGTAAAAATTTTACTATGAACATCGAAAAATACATAGAACGAAAAATAGACGGACTCAATGTGCTTCGTTTCAGCAATCCGTTGTACATACCGGGTGCAATTATTGATCAAGGCGAAAATGATTTACGGGTTGGGCACATCAAAGACATTATAAAAGATGTGCCTGATGATCACTGGGCAGTTGACAAAATGCCCGGAAATCTTTTGGTTGAAGAATCAATTGTAGGCAATACTAAAATTGGAGCAGGTGCTAACTTTTTAGGCGTTTTTAATTTTAAAAGCAGTATCAAAACGGGTTATGATCTTGACTATGAAATCAGCGAAATTGTATGCTCTGAATTCTTGACCAGTTCACAAGTTACTCTGGAATTGAAATTAAATCAAATTGAAAAAAATGACCGTGAAACATGGAAAGTATTAAAAGGCAGAACGTTGATTACAGTTGCATTTTATGCTAAAACATTTAATTTAACATTCAAACGATCCGGTAAAATTTCTGCCAAAGCAGAGGTAGAAAAGGATATTAATGTGAATGGAGATGTGAACATTGAATGGAAAACAGAAGGATCTGTAAAAATATCAGGAAATGAACTTGTGCCATTTGGTGTAAGAGGATTTAAAATAAAATAATATGTTCATTAAGTACTTTGCAACCAATCGCGACAGAGAAAAACTGGGCAGAAATATTGAGCGTGATAAACGCATTCAACTTCAAAAAGGAGGCTATCATTGGCTCAATATGGATGAGTATATGTCGCATTATTTGGCCACAACTGATTCAGGTTCGTTTCCGGAAGAAGTTTATGTGCTCGATTCAGAAAAAAATGTATTTCAGAATTTCTTATCCAAGAAAAGTGTTAAACGTATTCTAATTTGTGTTCACGGTTATAACGTTGAACTGCATGAAACACATACGTGGTTCAATATTTTTTGTAAGACATTAGGTTACACAAAACAAAATAGCACTGTATCTGAAAATTTGATCACTGATCCAACAGAACCTATTCAGAAAAAGAAATTGGAAACGGACACAAATAATTTGACCGCCGTTGTCGGTTTTTCATGGCCATCAAATGGAAATGTGGTAAGTTATGAAGCTGATAGAACGGAAGCAATATCATCTAGAACGGCTCTTGCGAATGTTATTGGCAGATTCAAAACATTGGCACCGCAGGCCGAGATTATTCTGGTTGCTCATAGCATGGGTAATCTTGTTGCTTGTTCAATGCTCTCAAGTATCAATGATGAAGAATTTCAAATTGCCGATTTTAAACTACCGGATTACCGCAAACAGTTTGAGTCGGGAAATCCAGAGCGTTTTATACACAAGTACATAATGATTGCACCGGACATTGAACGCAGGCAAATCACGCAATGCGATTTAAAGGAAGTAGTTAACGGAAAGGAAATTTCTAAAAGCATTTATTTAGGTCCGTATTATCCCGCATTGAAATATGCCGTTGGTGAAGTACACAATTTTTACTCTCGTTTCGATAAAGCCCTTCAAATTTCCAATAAAGAAAAATCAATTCGAGGTGCGATTGAGAACGTGAAGGAATTTTTTACTGGTGATAACCCTGAAACAAAATACGAACAACGTCTCGGATTAACAGAACATCCTCAAGCTATTTCTCCCTTCAATATCTGGTCACATAATGCGGTTGCATTAAGTAATCGTGAAATTGATCATTCAGATTATCAGGATTGTTTACCAGTGATGGAGGAGATTGCGAAAATAATTTCAACTTAATTCGCGTAAAGTTAATTTCGCATGGCAGAAATCGAGAAGAAAATATCTGAGGCAATTAACTTTGTGATTCTCTTTTTTCGAAGCCTTGGGTATTTTATTTTTCCATGGTTAATTGTGCGAAAAATTAAAAGTACGACTGAGGTTTTTCCTCCTCTTGCTTTCTTAGCCATTCTTTCCTTCTTCGGTCTTAAATTGTGGACGTATTTATTTCTTTCTATTGATACGCAACATGAAAACCTAAGTCTGAGTTCAAGTACAGATGCCACTCTTACTCAAGCAAAAAAACTAGACATCAATGAGTTCCTCAGTATTCCCGGAATAGAAGAAATTTTTACATTGACGATTCCGTACATTTTTTTGGTGGTCATTTTGTCTAAAATAGTTCGGAGGATTTTTAAGAAAAATACTCCAAATCAAGAAACTGATCTGGGAGACATCATTGTATACTTTTGCGGATTTTTAGTAATCTTATTTCCGCTCATTTTTCTAATTAAGGATTTACCTTGGTTTTCTGATACAGGAAGCCTTAAAGCATTGCTATTACTTGCCATTCCACCGTACCTGTATATAATGTTTGCATCTGCATTACCAAAATCTGTTAGTCCTTTTAAACGCATTAGATCTGGAATTGTACTATCTATTATTGTTCCGCTTTTTACTTTATCCTTTGTGTTTGGTTCTATCTACCTGAGTACGCACGTACGTGCTTTTGAAAATGGAGATTTGAAGGCTTCCAATGCGAACCAGTATCTACAATCGGAATTATTTGAAGCCACCGTGATTGAACGCTCCCAAATAGACAAGAATAACCTTTACTGGAAGGCTCTCTTGAGAACGACTGATGTTAACGCAGGGGAATTTATCCCTTGTTATCACAACCTTGAAGGCCTTATCTACGGTGTTAGAAGATACAATGGCGATTCAACTACAAGGCACAACCTATGTTTCATCAAAGAATTGCAAACTTCGACGTTACATGCTCGATCTGAAAATTATTTGGATTCGTCTTATCAGGAAAGAAATGGAGTTTCGTTTTCTAATGAGACGTGTATAGTTTATGCGTTGACTTCATCTTTAATGGATTCCGGATATTTCAGCGACTTGTATGCAAAAATGAATGTGCTTCAAGCTCAAAGCGTTTCAACTGAAAGCGTAGTGATTAAATTATGGTCAAGTAAAGAGGGCCTTAATTCACCAATTGGAAAAATGGCGACATTGGGTAAATTATTATTAAAACCCAGATCAATTGCTCGTCAAAACGTAAGGTAATCCTTGCTCACCCACTTATCATCCATAGTCAACTCACACCACCCTTCAACTTCTCTTTCAATAAATATTTCTTCACCTTTTTTGAGTGATCCAACCTTTGGGAATTTAGTCCCTGCACCACTTCTTACATTTAAAGTATCGGCTTTTACAGTAGCACGTTTAACATCAAAACAATATTTGCCGTTTACCCAGTGTTCCTTTGAGTCGGAAATTTTGTACCAACCATTCTTTTCTTTATAAACTCTTAAAACCGCACCAAGTGTTGCTGCTTCTCGATCAGAAACCTTATCACTTTTTGCGTCCGGTTTTTTTCTGACATTCAATGTGTCTGAGTTAACACAAACATATTTGATGAGTTTATCTGGGCTAGTTGTGGTTGTTGACGTTGATAAAGTACTTGAGCTATTTCCCAGTTGTTTATTAATTAAGGGCAAAAAGAACTTTTCACAATCTTCTATTTTATTCCCACCAAAGAAGTTTGTTCCAGGACAACTCTTATTATTTTTTGTTCCGTTATTGCGTTCACCTGTACTTAAATTATACCAGTGATGATAAACTATTTTGTTAGAATTAACCGCTAAACCAAACTTCTTACAGAGAGCAGCGGTCATGCGAATAATCGTATCACGATGAGCAGCGGTCATCTCGTCTCCTCCTTTGTCAAAATTTCCAACATGCTCCATACAAATTGAATTTGCATTTTGACCGTAAATACATGCCGGAGAAGTTTCCAACGAACGCCCAGTTACAATACTTCCATCCGGAAATGTTGAAAAATGTTGTCCAATATCAGCCCATCCATTTTTATTCACGTGATAATTTTTCATTGCACGTTGCAATTCAAATTGATTGTCACCTTTAAAACTTGAATAATTCGGGTTGTACGTGTGATGTTGTTGAACCCTCAAAACGGTGCGGGCAACTTTAGTAGATGCAATCCATTTTTCGAATTCATCAATATTCATTGAAGTAAAACCGTATTTCGTTTGCATAACTATTTCATTTAGATAGTTTAAATATAGTAAAATCCGCAAGATTTCCTTACGTAGGGCGTCCATACGATTAAAGAAAATGGATTTTTTGAAATAACTGTTGTCATTGGGATCATTCCCAACAATTGAAACTGTTCAAATAGCTTTGTTTTCTTGGTAATTTTTCCCCAACTATACTATTGATTCAACTGCCTTCTCCTTGGGCAACCCTGACTAATCTATTTCGTCTAGTTGTCATGAGAAATATCCAAATCAAGCGGCTAAACAGAAGACTTAAAACGACTCTTGAAAGACGTCAAATTGGCGTTGACTCCAGATTATTGGATATGTCATACGCCCCACAATGGAATACTATGCAATGTTGGGCAGCTACAACTCAAATTGCACTGAAGCTCTATGGTTTGCACGTCGATCAAAGAGACTTAAGTTATGACCTATGTGGTTTGGATCAGTTTGGAAATATTCAAAACTGCGGTGCTAAGCCCAACGAAATGAATATTTACCTAAACGGTTGTGGATTTGATAACTATGGAGTCCAGTACTGTGTAAAATCTATTCTCCGTCACGATAAATTAACTGGTAAGGAAGTATTCAATGCGCTTTCTAACGGAAATCCAATAGTTGTTGGCTATCGTGAACCAGATAGTTTAGTTGGGCATGCCGTTTTAATTACAGGTGCTAGTGTAGTTGAAGACATATATACAAAAAACGGAATCATTGAAAATTTGATCCTACGCGACCCGGCAAATACGCCGTTCAATGTAGCTAGAAAGGGCCGTCGAATTGTAAGCTATGAAAATTTTTCGGACAAAATCTATGCCTGGTGGGTACCACAACTGCATCAGTTGAATAGGGCTTGGGCGATTTAAAAAGAACAGTTCTACAATAGTTTTATTTTCCTTTTAGGTAGGCATACTATTTATTTCAATAATTATTAGCTACTACAAAAAATCAGGTCAGATTTCTGTAATCGAATCACGCCAAAAGTTATATTGTTGATATCTTTTAATTCATTTTATATTATACCAGTTATATTTTTATATCTTTGGGTTAGTTCTTTGAGATAGTTCTTCATTTTTGAAGTCACGTTGTGCAGATACTTTAAACCTGTGTAAAAATAGGTACGGTTTATCCGTTTACTGTGGCGACTACAATAGTCACTTCTGAATCCTCTTCAATTCTCCCTATGAGAATCTTTAGTCTGATTCAGTCTTATCAGCCTCAGCTAATCTTTTGCTTTATTATTAACTCAAAAGGCAGAATTCTGAAGTAGAATGGCGAGCCTCGCCGAACTGACACAAATGCTGGCCAAGGCAGACAGCTAAACAACTGTCATGTTTAAAAATGAAAAACAAATTAAAAAATGCTGATTTGGTCAGAACGATCAAATCACTAATCGCAAAGAGCCGAGGCTCGCTTGCAGAGGATGATGTCAAAACTTTGGAAAAGGCCTGTAAGGTACTAGCCAAACTTGACGATGTTGAATCGAAAAAGGCTAAGGCCGTAATGACCGAGATCACGAAAGTGTTACTCAGAGTTTTATTACGACCGGAGTTGCTCGAAAAATTTGGGGAATGGTTTTCTTCATAACGGGATTTGAAATAAACAAATTATCTAATGCACTACTTTAGTTTCTTTTTTATTATGAATTTAGGCACCACCATAGCTCAATTACGTAAATCGAAAAAAATTTCGCAAGAAGATCTTGCGTCTATGTGTAATATAACACAAGCCTATCTGTCTTTGATTGAGAACAACAAAAAAGATCCACATTTGACTACTTTGAAATCTATTTCTGATGCACTTGAAGTACCACTTCCTGTTGTGTTTTTTATGTCGCTTGAGACCTCAGATATTCGTAACGAAAAATTAAAAGATTACGAAATCCTAAAGCCATCAATGGACGGTATGATTGATCAAATTTTTCTGAATGACAAACTGGCGCATCACTAACGAGCATCACCTTCTTCACATTCTTGGTGTTTCTAAAGCTAAACTCCACAAGCTGTTAGATTATATCGATACCCAGTATTATTCATTCCCAAAAAAAGAGATAAAAGCAGACGGAAAAATAAAGGTGCGAGTGATCACGCCACCAACGATATTATTAAAATTTGTTCAAGACAGAATTAGAACGCGCATTCTGGACAAAATTCCATTGCCCAATTATATGCAAGGTGCTCGTAAGGGCAAAGACAATTTGAGTAATGGATCCATGCACCGGGGTAAGAAGCAGCATTTTTGTCTGGATATTAAAAATTTCTTTCCCAGCATTTCAAATGCTCGAATTAATGCGATGTTTTTATCCAATGGCTTCCATCCTCACATTGCTTCCATCCTTACTCGATTAGTTACCCATAAAGGACACCTACCGCAAGGTGCACCAACCAGTCCTTTAGTAGCAAATCTTGTCGCCTATAAAGACATCTGCAAACCGATTGAAGAAATCATCATTTCAAACTCGATCACATTCACAACGTTTGTGGACGACATCAATTTTTCCTCTCAGAAAGACTTTAAACACATCAGTATTGTCATAATTCAGGCCATTATTCAATCTGGATTTAAAATCAATAAATCAAAAACATTCTACAAGTTGGGAGATGTTGAAATGACCGGTGCTATAGTTGGAAATAATGTTCTAAAAGTGATGCAAAAACACAAGGAAAAATTGGACGATCCAGGTTTGAAAGAGTCAAGTAAAAAGGGATTAGAAAACTATGTTCGTCGTCTAAAATCAAATAATAAAACATGACGAAAGAACAAATTTTCATTGTAACTTACTCTCATATTATGAAAATAAAAATTCTCACTCTTTTAATTTTTGCTGGAGCTTTTTTATCGAGCACGGATCACGAAAACAATCATCCCGAAAAGAAAAAAGTATTCATCTGTAATAGTGATGGTGCAAAGAAATACCATTTGAAAAAGGATTGCAAAGGACTTGAAAATTGTAAGAATGAAGTTCTTTCGGTAACAAAGGCAGAAGCTATCAATCAAGGGAAGACTGAACTTTGTGGCTTTGAGGATTAGACAAGGAAACTAAACAAAATATTTTAAGTGTAGCTGGTATTAGAGTATTAAACTATGGCGGTATCGGTAGATGAACTTTTTTCAGAACTAGGAATTAATTATGAAGGCCCTTTCAAGTGGCAAGAAAAACTTAATGCGAAATATAATGGCGTTTACATTATTACATTGACGGATAATCCGAAGAGTAAAAAGAGTAATAAAATTGAATTTAATATTTGTCCAGAAGCGTTTAAGTTTTGGCTAAGCCAAGCAAAAGATCTCCAAATTGAAGGAAAAAAAGTTCAACAGATTAGTCAAGTGAAAAATTATCTTTCGCAATTTTGGAAGATCAATGAAAACATTCTGTACATCGGTGAGTCTTCCTCTAAAACTAATCCACTACAGAAGAGAATTAATCAATTCTATATTCACAAAGTCGGTCAAAAAGGACCACATACCGGTGGCTATTGGTTAAAACTATTATCCTGTTTAAAGGATGTTTCTATATACTACGCACAAGTCCCAAACCCGAGAGAAACGGAGTTTAAGTTACTAATGAAATTTGTTGAGAAAAATGGTGGAAAGAGTTTCTATGAGTTAGATAATTTCAGCAATTATTTTCCTTTTGCTAATTTAAAAGTTGATGTTTTGAAAGACCATGATGTAAAAAATTATACTAATAAAAATTCTAGAAAAAAAAAGTAACCTTGTAAGAATGCACCCAATTAAAATAATAAAAAAGCCAATAAATTTAATTTTCACAGGGCTAGAGAACTCGGTAACATTTTTGGTCAGCTCAAAATTGTCTCGAGAAGAACTTAATTTTCTTAGCGTTTTAGTCGCTGAAGCTAAAGAAACAATCGCTGATGAAATAACTACTTTTTCGGATGAAACTTTGTTGAATGATTCTGAAAATAAGGCGAAAATGAGTTTTAAAATTGGTCGAGCATTTTTTGAAAATGAACTTGTTGGTTATTCTATTGGATATTGCGAACTGCAGAAGTTAAATGAGTTTTACTTGGACGTTGTTTATATCAAGTCGGATCATAGAAATTCAGGAGTAGGATTAGGGTTAGCCATCCAAATGATCAATTCGATTAATAACGTTGAGCACATTACAGACATAAAATTTATTACACAGAAAGAAAATAAACAGGCAATAAACCTTATTAAGAAAATAGAAAGTCTAATCAAAAACTCTCAATAGTTAATTTAAAAAAATTTAGATTCAAATGGGATTCTCGCCAAAAATAAAAGAAGATGTCTTAGTCGCCTCGGCGAGACATTGCTGTCTCTGTAAAGAATACAAAGGCATCAAAATAGAAATACATCATATTCAACCGAAAGAAAAAGGCGGGCTAGATACCTTCGAAAATGCAATACCCTTATGTTTCGATTGTCATTGCGATGCCGGTCATTATTCTGCAGTTCATCCCAAGGGTACAAAATTTTCACCAAAAGAATTAATCAGACATAGAGATGAATGGTACGAAAGTGTTTCTACCAAAGGTATACCACAAAAAAGGGAAAATCTAATTCATAGCCGTTATATCATTACTGGTGAGTTTGAAGTAATAACGGAACTTTTTGAAAGAGACCTATCCGGTCTTCCAATTAAAAATGTTCTTCTCCTAGAAACTCCAGCTTGGCAAAATGCGAAGGAGTTATTTAAAAATCAAAAATATCGAGGTACGTTTTTGCGTGAACTTCATGAAATTGGAGCTGATGAATATTCACTTAAATATCCAGACGCAAAAAGAATTGATAGTCCAGATGATGAATACGCGTTTTATTTGCACGAGAGAACGCCGACTCTCCAAGATTTGATGGTAAGATGTTCAAAAGAGAAACTTACCTTATATTTAGCATTAAACGGAGTTGATCCAAAGAGAATAGCAAAAGTAACAACACACCCTGAAAGCGAATGTGGAGGATCTGGAAGAGATTGGATTGAAGAGTTGTACATTTTGCGACCATCTTACTTTAAATTCTTATTGGTGACAAATATATCTAATCGTTATATGACGTTAAATACGCTCGACGTAAGTAAGGGTAACAAATTACTTTTTTCTGAAAGTGAATTTACTGAGAATGACTTAGTCAGTTTTCCAAAAGTGCTAATTGAGCCTAACCAAAGTGTATTAATACCGCTTGGAATTTTTCTGTCGGAATTTGAAGAAATTGAAATTGCAGATGAATTCATTAGGTACTCCAATGAAGGATTTGAGCGGACTCAATCATTCGGGCATGGTGCAATCAAAGGTTCACCTAAAATTGAATACTTTAATGAAAATTATTTGCCAAAGAGTATCAATTTTGAAATTGATGGACAGGCCTATTTGAACGAAATCCATTCATTTGATTTTAAAAATCTATTTTGGATAGACAGGACTTGGCAATGTGGAAGTTGTCCGCATATATTTTTTGTGACCAATAATGCTGAAGTAAAATATCAAGGTGAAATTTTCAATGTTACTCCAAATATTTGCATCACCGAAAAGTTTCATATTAAGCCAGAGGTAAATAGTTTAATCATCGCTGAGCTTGAACAAGAAATCACGTTCATAGAGCAAATTACTATAAACGGTATCGCAATAAAGAAAGATACAATTCTAACCGAAGGTGACGAGTTAATAATCTCAGTGGAAGAAAATGACCTTGTTGAAATAACTGGTTATTACAAATTGAGAGGTAGTAATTTTAGAGTACTCCCAATCCCTAAAAAGGAACAATTAATCAGAAGATATTTAGAAAGTTTAACTGTCAGTTATGAATAGTTTATCAAATGTTCAAATTCGGGAATTTATGAGAGGAATTCCTGATCAATTGCATAGTATGAATTACGAAACCGTCGTTAAAACCTGTAACTACTTTTTTAAATCACTCCCACTACCAGTTTTCGAATTTATAAATGAAAAATTTCAATTTGGTCAAAGAAATACAGGAGGCAGAAACATAATCTATAGGGCCAGACATATTAAAAGAGAGGATAATTGTCCTCATGATTTATTATCTGAAATTTCCTATATTCCAAATTCGGACCTCTCAAAAATCAAAAATTTTGGAAGGGCTAATAAGCCATTCGAATCTATGTTCTATGGTTCATTGAATATCCCCACGGCCTGCACGGAAGCTGTAACAAAAGGGAATGTGTTTGAAAAAAAAAGTTCGGTCATGTTGACAGTTGGAATGTGGGAATTTAGAACCCCACTGAATTTTATAACAATTCCACATTCTGAAAAGCACTTTAAGTCTTTCTACGACAGAAATAGTTTCGTTTCAGAAAGTATTCAATTAAAGAATGTTCAACAACAAAATTCTCATCTAAAGCAAACGGTTAATGATGATTTTGGTTTCGAGAAATTAATTTTTTTTGCCGATCAATTCGCAAAATGGGACATCAAAAATGACTACGAATATAAACTAAGTAATTATTTTGCTGATAGAGTTTTCAACCGGATTCCCGAATTTGACTTTGAAGATGAAATTGATGGAATTATTTATCCAAGTGTTGCGCTGTCATTTCAAGAACGAAATATTGTTTTGAGACCAGACGTTGTAGATACGAAACTTAAATTTATCGGTGCACAACAAATTTGGTTCGTTGTGGATCTTAAGGGTAATTCAGGAGCTCAGTTCATTCCAATTAGATCTGGCAAATTGGATGACACAAAAGGACGGATAATTTGGTCAAGACGGTAACCAAAATTCCTTAGCAAAAAAGAATTCTAATCATCATATGATCGCAGCAAACTAAAATGCAATTGACGTTATAGACCCAAATTCTGCAGTTATTGAATAGAAATTACCATTTCTAAAATAATTGTTAAAAATTTATCGGTAACTTTCCGTTTAATAACACTTTGAGTTTTATAACATGAGTGATACTGCAAAAGGACCTAGTGCAGGATATTTATACCAATTTGAATTAGCACTATCAGAATTAGCTCAATTGAATAAGTCGTTCAAGTTATCTATTGAAAAAATGGATGATCTTGCGATTCAAGATGAGAAAGGTACTTATGTCCTTACTATACAGGCAAAACATAGCATCTGTGCAACAGGCACGAATTTCGGCAATACTTCTGTTGATTTGTGGAAAACACTAACGCTATGGATTAATAAACTCAAAGCTGGCCTTTTAGAGGATGGAAATGAATTTAAAGCAATAACCAACGTAAGTATCCCATCAAATTCAATTGTTCGAACTTTTAATAAATCTAACGAAATAGAGGTAATCAACGGAATAGAAAAAATTAAAAATGAATTGGAATTAAAAATATCCAATAAAGCAAAAGAAGGGAAGAATTCGCCATCAAATGAAATTATCCTTAGACATGTAAAATTTGTACTCAATCATATAAATGAGTTTAAAACAATATTATCTCATTTTTCTTATATAGAAAATTACAATGTAAAAGAAGATTTTTTTAATCTGATTCAGCTCGCTACAGTGGAAAATGAAGATCTCAAGAAAAGTATATATGAAGGATTTTTAGGATGGATTACTAATAAATCTCAAGAGACCTGGAATAATCGAGCTGAAGTTGAATTTACAAAAAAAGACTTTGAAGATAAATACCATCATTTGCGCGATATACATCCCTTGCAAAGGGCACTTTTTAGAAACAAAAAGGACATTCCTGAACATCAAACAATTGATTTAAGTTCTAAGAGAGATGATCTTTATATAAAACAAATTGAAGACATTCAACGAGATGAAGACGATAAGCAATACATCATCAAGGAAGCCATTTTGGATTTCATTTTAAGTGATATAGAAATATCCCATTTAATCACTCGCACGAATATTTTTACCCAACCTGATTACGAAGACTTTAAAAATTTATGCTTAAACAAGTGGGGGCAAATTAAGAGAAAACATGCACCACAAAAACCTGAAAACTATAGCGTTGACGAATTGAATTCGATAGCAATAAAGATCTTTGATGAGCTTATGGAGGAAGTAAAATTAGACTTCATGGGTAACTTTGGTTTTGATAGAAATAATAAATACATCCAAAACGGAACATTTTTACATTTATCTAATGAACCAAAAATTGGCTGGAATCCTAATTGGAAGAAAAAATATACATCATGAAAAAAAACTTGGATCTATTTGACATTCTTCAAAATCCTACGATTGGCGTAATTGCCATCCAAAGTTTTATTCTTGGGTATACTAAAATAACTGTGGGACGAAATGAGAAGGAGGTAGATCCAAGCATTAATTATTTGTTCTACGTTTTACCAATTGTCTATGGTACTTCTTCGTTAAATTCATTTAAATCTTCGAGAGAATTATACACCGCCATTTCGAAAGACAAAACTATCACACTGGGATTACAGCAGAATGCCAATAAAATGTCTTTACAAACTTTTGATAGCCTTAATTTGGGTTTTAGTAAAGGTATCTTCTTACTCAATAAGGAGAATCTCACTATAGGATTAGCACGGGAATACTCAGAAAAGAGTATTCTCAATGCCATGAAAATTTCTGATCAGTACTATAGAGATTTGAGAAAGGCTTCATTTCAATTAGGAAACGTATTTGCGAAAAAAGACAAGAAAATGTTACAGATCACTCTAAACATTAGATTTTAGTATGAGGTTATTTATAAAAACAATAATTCTTTATCCGAAGAATAGAGAGTTACGACCAAGATTTATTCGATTTGAAGAAGACAAGATTAATATTATTACAGGCTATAGTAAAAGAGGAAAATCATCCATTATTGAAATTATAGATTATTGTTTAGGAAATAGCGAACCTAATATTCCCATTGGAAAAATCAGAACTTTGGTTTCCGTATTTGCTCTGAAAGTTAATATAAATGGTGTTGACGCCTTTATTGGGAGAGATAGTCCTAGTAATGTAGCATCTGACGTCATGTATTATCAAGAAATTGATTCAAAAGGTGAATATTCAGAGTTCAATAACAACGCTTGGCGGGATTCATTCGAAAAATTCAAAATCAATCGTGACACACTAATAGAAATTTTAAATACCAAGGGCAGATTTCAAAATATTGAGGAGAAATCTACTTTCGTAGATAAACCTTTAACGGTTGATTTTCGCAGTACTAGTTCATTCCTGTTTCAACCGCAAAGCTTAATTGCTAATGGAAATTCGATATTCTATAAAACCGATGAATTTTATTATATCGACCGTTTAAAAACTTTTTTTCCATTAGCTCTCGGCTACAAATCATATGATTTGCTTATCCTGGACTCAGAAATACGAAGTCTTGAAAATCGAGAGAAGAAATTTCTGACGAAAATCGAAGACATATCAATGAGATACGAAAATTGGAAGACGGAATTGTATGAATATTATAGTGAAGCAATAAATCTTGGTCTATCTAATGCCGACATTAATATTGATAGTTCAAATGTAGAATTGATAAGGAGTGAGCTCGAAACTGTCTTTGAAAATATCCGTAACCATGACACGTACAAAAAAGGCTCTGGGCTCAGATTTTCTGAGAAACTTGAAGAATTAGATAATGAAAGAAAATTACTTCTAAGAAGTCTTCAGGACGAGAAAATGGAATTAAATCAAATACTAAAGTTCGAAACAACAAAGGATGATTATTTAAATAATGTATCAAGTAAGATTGAAAATCGTTTGAAACCAGTTGGCTGGTTCCTGGAAAGAAAAGGAAGCGATATTTGCCCGTTTTGTGATTCTACATCTAATAAGGCCTTAGAAAATCTTCAGAGATTAAATGATGTTAAAAGTAGCAACCAAAAGTTACTTGAGAACAGAGGTGATGAAATCTTTTCATTTGAAAAGGAGAAGATTGATTTGAAACACTCAATTTCTTTAATTGAAGAAAAAATTAAAGCTATTGATCGAAACATAGAAATATTGATAAAAAATCAATCTGAAAACCAAATGTCTTACCAAAAAATTTACGAATTTGTCGGTAAGGTCTCTAACTTCCTCAAGAATCTCGTATCCCCTTCTGATAAATATCAGGGTGAGTTGAGCCAAATTCAATCAGATTTGCTAGCAAAACGGATAGTTTTGTCGAAATTGAAAAAGAAATTCGATAAGGAATTAACGTTATCAAAATTGACCAAGTCAATAAAAACATATGTCGACATTTTACCGATTGAAAACAAACAATATTGTAATGTTTTAATTGACCCCGATAAGCATCTTGGAATAAAAATTGAGGACTCTTACAACAGAACAACAACTCTATTAAATAAGATCGGAAGTGGTTCAAATTATATGTGCTATCATCTTGCGACAATACTTGGACTTCATGAATTTTTTTATAAACTTAAAGAAACTGACAAACGAAATTATGTGCCTTCTTTCTTAGTACTAGACCAACCTAGCCAGGTATATTTTCCTGAAAGAATAGAGAGCAAAAAAGTTTTGACAGAACGTGAATCGGAAGATAAATCTAATACGCGTAAAATATTTGAAGCTTGCAAAATCTTCATGGAAAGAACAGATTCTAAGGTTCAAATAATTATTTTGGAACACGCAAGTTCTGATATGTGGCAAGGATTAGAAAAGAGCATAAATTTGGTTGAAAATTGGCGAGGGAAAGAAGAAAATGGACAGTTTACCGATGATTATAATGCATTGATTCAAAAGGATTGGCTGTTGGAAGAGGCATAACGAAAAAAGTTAAGGTTTCTCTTAATTCGCTAATCTTGTAAACTATATTCCCGGAAATATTGTACACATTCTAAAAAATCAATCGAATTCCAGCGACGTTCTCTCGATTGCAATAAATGGTTTTTATTAATTTTAATATTTCTGTAGGAGAAATTGGTTCGATATTACGCATCTTCAGTCTTTCCGGTTGCCATGAAATTTGCATGGTTCGATTCTATAATCCATCTGACACCTGAATCAAATTTATTGCTTTGAGTTTTACCTGGCTTTGTTTAAAAATGGCTCATAAATCATGGTTTCAAACGATCATGTTAAAGTTAGATTATTGGTTCGAGTGAACCATGCTTCGGATAATCTCTATTTTCACACATATTCCATTTCATATAAATTTTCACCAGCGAAAATTCCGTGAAATTTAGTTTGCAGAGCAAATTTTATATATCCACGGGTGTCATTTAAGGTTAGATTAGTTGTTCCGGTAATTTGTGGCAAGTTCCAGAAAACTGTATCTAACTTTTCACAGTTAATCTTGAAACAAAATTTCCTTTAACCCTAATAATTGCAGAAATCATCAAAGTCGTTGAGGATTTTAGAAAAAACTGCTATATTTGCACCCAAATCCTGAAAGCAGGATAAGGTATTTAATTGGTTTTCAGAGACTATTCGTCATCTTTAGCCAATAGGATAGAATCAGGGCCTTTTTCCACGTGACTTTGCTTAAGTTCCTCTGCAAGAGCGTTTAATTTAACAAATTCAGCATATATCGTGTTCGAAAGCTGTCCCTCTCTCTCCGCAGATTTTGAATCAATTTTAATTGTATTTAAAACCTTGAAGTTGCAAAGAATAAATATCTGTTTATCTTTGCACCTCCTTAACGGATTCGGGGTGTAGCGTAGCCCGGTTATCGCGCCTGGTTTGGGACCAGGAGGTCGAGTGTTCGAATCACTCCACCCCGACTTTAAACCTTTCACTTTTTGTGGAAGGTTTTTTTGTTTTATTATTTCAAAAAAAATGGTCAAGTGTTCCCTGTTTGATCACACTAATAACGTCATACTTGTAAGAATTTCATCAAACAGGCAAGCCTGTCTGACTGTCGTCTGACAGGCAGGGAATCACGCCATCCCGACTTTAAACCTTTCACTTTTTGTGGAAGGTTTAATAAATGCAGAATTGTCATTCAGCTGAATGAAAGACTGCGAAAAATCTATAATTTAATAAATTGATACTTACTTCAATTTATGATATAGTCAAAACATTCATATCTTTAGAATTACTTATCAGTAGAATTAATTTATGTCAAGATTCATTCTGGTTTCTTTGCTCATCCTTGTTGCATTTATTTCCAAGGCGCAACCGGGAAATTTAACTCCATCATTCAATTTGGCTGATGATTGTATAACTAGCACAGGCAGTGGGTTCAGTATGTGGACTCATGTAACATGCGTACAGCCAGACGGAAAAATACTCGTTGGGGGGAATTTCATTCAGTACAACAGTTTACCGCAAAATAAACTTATCAGACTAAACCCAAACGGTACTATTGATGAATCTTTCAATATAGGGACCGGCGCTGACTATGACATCTTGGCTATTGAGGTTCTTTCCGACGGAAAAATACTGATTGGAGGCGGGTTTACCACTTTTAATGGTTTTAACCAAAATAGCTTGATAAGATTAAATTCTGATGGTTCTGTGGATCCAAGTTTTGTTACCACTGGAAGTGGTTTTGATAATTTGATTTATGACATCTTGATTCAACCCGATGGAAAAATTCTGATTGGCGGGGAATTTGACAACTACAATGGTGTCTCTTCCAAAAAAATAATTCGTCTGAATAATGATGCAACACAGGACGTGTCATTCAATCCGGGATCTGGATTTAACAACAGCATGAGAAGCATGATATTGCAACCAGACGGAAAGATCATTTTGACCGGACCATTTACCAGTTATAATGGCACGACCCGAAACAGGATAATCCGGTTGAACACCAATGGAACTTTGGATGGAACATTTAATCCAGGAAGTGGATTTAGTGGAGCGACCTGGCCTGTACATTTACAGTCAGATGGCAAAATAATTGTTGCTGGAGGTTTCGGTTCTTTTAACGGAGTCTCGCGGAATAGAATTGCAAGATTGAATTCAAATGGAACATTGGATACTTCCTTCGATCCTGGTACAGGTTTTTTTGAATCCGGAGGATGCAATATAACAGGTATGGCGGTTCAACCCGATGGCAAAATAATTACCGGAGGAACATTTACTTCATTCAATGGTACACCAATTAATCGCATTGCCAGAATAAATACAGACGGAACACTTGACACATCCTTTGACCCTGGAACCGGAGCAAATGACGATGTTACAAACATTTGTATTTTGTCTTCAGGTAAAATTCTTATAGGAGGATGGTTTACCAACATAGACGGTAACACCAGAAAATATTTCGCCAGACTACATCATAATGGAACAACAGATTTGACCTTTGCTCCTTCAATCAATCACCCTACTGGATTTAATAAAATTGTGACAACGATCGTCGAGCAGTCTGATTTAAAAATTCTTGTGGGAGGAGATTACACTGAATTCAATGGTAGTTATTATAACCGATTTTGCAGATTGCATGTTGACGGGCAAGTAGACAGTTCATTTAACACAGGCTTTGGTTTTGACTCTACAGTTTTTTGTTCGCTGATACAAGCTGACGGTCAAATAATTGTCGGAGGATCATTTACCATGTACAATGGAAATGCCGCAAACGGCTTAACCAGGCTTGCAACTGATGGAACTTTTGATCTACTTTTTAATATTGGAACCGGATTTGACGATTGCGTATTTGCATCAGAATTGCAATCAGATGGTAAAATAATTGTTGCCGGAAATTTTACCAGCGTAGATGGGGTTTCTGCAAACCGAATTGCAAGATTAAATACAGATGGAAGCGTTGATGCAAGTTTTAATACCGGTTTCGGTTTCAATGGGGAAGTAAGAGCAATAAAAATACAATCCGACGGAAAAATTGTCGCGACGGGGGATTTTACTGAATTCAACGGAATCACGGCAAATAAAATTGCCCGTCTAAACACAGATGGCACGATTGATTTGAGTTTTGTTACCGGGGCTGGTTTCGACGGTGAAGTATTTACAATAGCTATCCAAAATGACGGTTCGATCCTTGTGGGAGGAACTTTTAATGAATACGATGGCAATAATTCTATTCGGGTTGCAAGAATTTCATCAAACGGCAGTTTCGATAACACTCTTTTATCAGGAATCGGATGTAACGACACAGTTTATGATATATCACTACAACAAGATGGAAAAATAATTTTGTCAGGGGCATTCAGTGAAGTAAATGGATCTGCACAAAATAAAATAGCCAGACTCAATGCTGATGGCTCAGTAGATTCTCAATTTATTACATCAACCGGATTTGATAACTCAGTTTTTACCGTCATCGTATCTTCAAATGCTGCAGGCAATATCCTGGCAGGTGGTAATTTCAACTCTTATGACGGAATTTGCAGAAACAAAATTGCATCGTTGATTTCTGATTGCTCCGGATTTACAGGATCAATAGATCCTACCGTCAACCAAAATTATTCAACCCTTTCTTCCGTTGAAACAATGGCAAATTTCCAGTGGCTGGATTGTAATAACGGCTATGCTGTTATCCCAGGAGCCACAACTGGAGTATGGTCGGCAAATACCACTGGAACGTTTGCAGTTGAAATTAATAAAGATGGGTGTTTGTTAGACACCTCGTTATGCCTACTAGTCCTTGCCACTGATTTTTATAATGATCCTTCTTACACTCCACTCACGGGCGAAGTTTTTGCATTGCCTACATCGTTTCCAGATTCATGTGACGCGATTGCTACCGCTTATGCCGAGGGCGGAATTTCTCCGTACAGTTATGAATGGATCACTTTGCAGTACCAACAAGAGGAAGCATTTGCAGATAGCATATGTGCAGGTATTCACAGTTTAAAAATAACTGATAATATTGGAGATTCAGTACTAGTTGACTTTTTCGTTACCGACAGTGCCAATTTTTACTACTGGTATGATACATTATTCACATCTTTTGTTGATACAGTGTATGTTAATGCACCAAATTGTTTGATTGATTATGCGCTTCCTCTTGACAGCGCCTGGATAAATGACAGTTACTATCTTGGACCAGACACGTTGCCGCAACATGAATTGTTCTTTATTGAAATTGCCTACTTCCATGCAGGAAACATGTACACGCATCAGGACACAATATCTGTGGACATTTACGGCACCTGTTTGATAGACTTTTCCGTCTACTGTCCATCAAAAAGCCTCATCAAAATCAAAACAAGTTTATTAGCTCAAAATATATTTCTGGAAATTGCCGACAATTCGTTTAAATTTGAATTGATTCGGGTTTTCCCAAATCCGGCAAATTCTTTCATACAAATTATTAAAGCTGATTATATTGATTCTATAGAAATAGTTGATTTAAGCGGCCGTGTGGTTTATCAGACAACATCTTCTGAAACGAAAACAACTGTTGATATAACGGAATGGGAAAGCGGAATATATTTAATTCAAGCAAAAAATTCGAACCAATTTTATACCTGTAAATTTGTAAAGAATTAGTCGATAAACCTTTCTCTGTTTTCTGAAAATTATTCATGTTTATTTGCGTTGAGAATTCCAAAAACATGAAGCACTTCCGGAAAAACAGCTTCCATACTTTCACGGGCGCCGTTGGTTGAACCGGGCAAAGCCAAAATAAGCATTTCACCTTTTACCCCCGCTACACTGCGTGATAACATGGAATAAGGAGTACGCTGCTGACCGTAATTTCTGATCGCTTCTTCAATTCCCGGTATGCGTCTGTCAATCATTGGTATAATTGATTCTGGTGTCACATCTCTGGACGACAAACCCGTTCCGCCTGTATAGATAAGCAAGTTATATTTTTCATCATAACATTTTTGCAAGCAGGACTGAATTTCAGTTTTTTCATCCGGAATGATCTGATATTTTCCAATTTCAATTTTACTTTTTTCCAGTACAGTTATGATTACCTTTCCCGCTTTGTCTTCTTTTTGTCCGGCGGCAATTGAATCAGAACAAACAATCACAGCAGCTTTTAAATCTTTTCTTTCCAGAAATTTATCTCTGAAATCTGATTTGCCGCCTTTTTTATCCACCAGTCTGATCGATAAAATTTCAATTCCTTTATCTATTGGTTTCAGCATGTCATACATGTTCAGCGCTACCACGCTGGCTCCGTGCATCGCCTCTACCTCTACACCGGTTTTGTAAATGGCGTGTACTTCACATTCAATTTTAATTTCAAGATTGGCAATCTCATAACGGATTGCCGTAAACTCAATTGGCAGTGGATGACAATCCGGCAATAGGTCGGGCGTTTTCTTTACTCCAAGCAAACCAGCTGCTTTTGACATTTCAAAAACATCTCCCTTTGGAACTTTTTTATTCACAATAGCATCAATGGTTTCCTGCTTTGAAACTTTCACTATGGCCATGGCAGTAGCCTTTCGAAGCGTATTTGATTTTGCCGTAATATCAACCATAATGCCGTGTTTGTGTGATAAAATTAATGATTCACTTTCCATTGATGCGTTTGGTCCCCGAAAATCTCTTTACCAAAAACAGGTACTTTATTTTTTATTTCTTCCACTATCCAGCTGCACGCATCTATGGCCATTTTTCGGTGTCGTGACGAAGTAAAAACAAAAAGACAAATCTCTCCCGCCTTCACTATTCCTTTGCTATGATAGATGTGCATACAGGTTAATTCGAATTTTTCAAACGCTGCTTCCCTGATTTCATGAAATATTTTTTCAGCCATGTCTTCATAACACGAGTAATCAATTGCTGCTACTTTTTTTCCGTCAATCTCATCAGCCCTTACCTGGCCGAGAAATATAGAATGAGCTCCGATTTCAGTTTTAACCTGATGATGGCTGATGGAGTCTCCAATTTTTACAGGACTGATTGGTCCTTCTGTGATTACTTTTTTCATGACTTGATATAAAATTAATAGAAAAACATCCCGAAACCAACTTATTAAATCTTACATAACGAAATAAAGGAAAATTAAACCCAAACGTTTCAAATTATCGACTCAAATGAAGCTGCTCTTGATTCAATATAGATCAATAATTATGGCTTGAAAAATCAACAGGAAATTCTCCAAACTCACAAAAAAGTCGTGCAAAAAAAGTGCAAATTCCAAAAATGAAACAGGCCTTCCATTCGGGAGGGCTTGATTTTACTGGTGATCCTGTTTGGATTTTTAGGAAAGATCCGCATCGATCGACGTGCATTGAATAAAACACTGGTGCTTCTCCTGCGTCGAATCACCAGTCATTTTTTCTTTCTGATCTTCACAAGACAATAAGTCTGCTCAGTTCAAAAAGAAAAAACGCCACCCTTTCGGGAAGCGTTTTTATCAGAGTGATCCTGTTTGGATTCGAACCAAAGACCTACTGCTTAGAAGGCAGTTGCTCTATCCAGCTGAGCTACAGGACCAGTATTTACTTTGTGCTAGTGACAAAAGTGGTGCAAAAGTATGTATTTTTTCGGAATTGAGCGATTATTGCAATATTTCAGGGCTAGCGATGTTATCTTTTGCTTATAATTCCTAGGGTTCAGATATCTACACAATCGAAACTAAAATCCTTATTTGACAATACTTTGCTGAAGTTTAATCTCTTCCGAAAAACTGGTTCCGTTCAGTTTGGATTTTATCCAGCTTCGCAAATCAAAATATTCGAGAATAACATTTTCCTGTTCGATTTTCAAAAGTTCAGAAAGTTGAGAATCAAACCGCTCAAATATTTTTCGACGTTCAGAAGGTGTATTTGTCTTTGCAAGATTTTTCATTTCAGACACAAATAGATTTTCTACTTCATAATCCTTTTCAAATTTGTTCAGAAAACGCGCTGCCGATTTTATATCGTATTCAATAAAATCATGATTATTGAGTTCAAAATGTATGATCAGATTGAAAATTCGTGAAAACGAATAAATGTCCTGTCGCAGTTGCTTTTCATTATCATTCAGTACATCATTAATATACTTCAAAGCCTTTCGGTAATCACCTGCTCCAAAAAATGTGTACGCAAGATTGTAGTTAAACAGCAAATGCTTTTCCTTATTGATTTTATCTTCATACCCATCCAGCTCTTTCTCAATATGCGGAACCATTTCAACCGCTTTGATAAAAGATCCCTGCCTGTTGTAGAGTTGTAATTTTCCAATATACGTTGATGTAAAAATCCGTACTCGGGAATCAGGTGATTCAAATGCCTTGTTATCAAGCAGCGCATTCAATTCATTCAGAATATTTTCTGCATTTTCAAAATCTAGAACATCAATATAACAATTAAGTAAAAAACTCAGCGTGTAAATGTAGCGCTGTTGAATGTCATCTCTGATCTTAGGCTGACGATCCATAACCGTTTTGGCTTTTCTGAAATTCACCAGCGCATCCTCATAATCTCTCATACTAGCGCTGCACAAGCCTTTTATATAATAACAGATGGTGGTGGCCCGGGTAGAAATGGCCGTGTTTTTTCCTTTGATGAGATGATAATCTGCTATTTCATTTACAATTTTTCTCTCGTTTTCATTACGGGTAAATCCTCCGCTTCTGAAAATATAGTTGATACGCGAATACAAAATCTGGTACTCGGCAAGGTTTCTTAGTTTTTCAATGACCTCCGATTCCTCTCTGATGAGATCATCCAGATTCTGATCAAATACGCCACTCTCATATGCCTCCTCCAGCAATTTTTTCTCCCAGTTAATCAACTCATAATGGTAATAAAACTTCTCATATTCTTCGGCAATTGCTTTGGCGCGCTTGACAAATTTGTTACATTCCTTATAGAGTGCTTTGTTATAAAGGAGCTCGACATTTTTAATTTCCTGCTTAAGAATGGAACTGACCGATTGCTCAGAATAATAAGACCGAAGACTTTTAAGAATTAGTTTGTAAAGATGGTTTTTTTCAGAAGGCAGGTGCTGAATAAAAGTTTCATTTTTAAACTCGTCTTTTAATTCTTCTTCATCATACTTATTTTGCTTTTCTATGAAATCAAATATTTTGAGATAGTTTTTGTCACCTGCCTGCAGGGCTGAATTCAATTTAAAAAATCGCTTTTCAGATTTGGTCAGGGATTTTATGAGTGAAAAAAGTTCGGTTGAAGGTTTCATAATCTGTAATTAGGAATTCAAGCAATTCTGAATCAAATTTAATAAACTAAACGACCCACTTCCAATTCTAAACGTAAATGGTATGTTTTGTTTATCTATTGGTAATAAACGTATAAGGATGGCCATTTGTTCATTATAGTCAGATCAAAAAAACCCGTTATCCTATGAATCCTAAATTCATATTATAACGATAAAACTACAATGAATCGTCCATAACATTGAACGAATTATACGTTTTAACACACTTCTTACAAACCGTACTAATTGATTCACAAACCACAAAAGAGTGTAATTGGATAAGATGTGCAAAATTTAATATTCCCGAAACAGGAAGTTCATCACTTACCTCCTAAATTTGAGGCATAGCGGTTTGTGATCACCTTGAAAACAAAGTTTAACACGATGTATTGAAACCACAAACAGGCCTCAAACAAAAAAAATAAACTGCGGATACTACTTTTCTGTTTTCATTCTCGTCTTGAAATAGACTGATCCCGATGACAGCTAATCTTTCTCATCCGATTTTTTAACGTTACTTTTTATGGAAAAATTCAAAAAAATAAATTCCATTTTTTCAATGAAAACAATTTTAGTTTTTGCTTCTTTTTTATTTATTGCAAATACAAATGCTCAAATTATTTTCAGCGAAACATTTGATGAGGCCAACGGCTCAGTATCAGGCAATGACAATACGGGCGGCATTGCTTGGAATTCGACTTGTCCTTCTTGTTTGTCTGGTGATCATTATGAAGTTCAATCTGGTCAGTTAGAAGGACAAGATACCAACGGACCAGCTACCTGGGAAACCGGAGCAATTGACATTTCCAGCTGCAATTTTCTTCAACTCACGTTTAATATTACCAGTCTGGGAACCATGGAAGGCTGTGGCACCGGATGTAATTCTGTAGATTGGGTACAACTTGAATACAACATTGACGGAGGTGGATGGCAAACACCTTCCAATTCTTCTTTTTGTGCCGGCCCATGTGCTGATATCAATGTGATTCAATCAGATGATGTAACAGGAGGAACAATTTTATACAACACCGGTTGTCTACCATCCGGAAATTCTATTCAATTGCGCATCACAGTTCAGGCATGGGCAAGTGATGAGTTTTGGCAAATTGATAATGTGACGCTTTCATGCACCACCGGTCCTTCTGCGAATGCCGGAAGTGATATTTCAATCTGTTCAGGAAATTCAACTGTATTAAATGGAAGTGGAACAGGAACACCAACCTGGGACAATGGCGGAACACTTTCTTCAACCACCATTTTAAATCCAACCGCAACACCAGTTTCATCAACAGCATATACGCTCACCATGACAAACGGTGCCTGCACTGCAACCGATGATGTACTGGTTTCAATTATTGCTTCTACTCCAATTACGTTGACTCCTGATCAGGCAATCTGTAATGGTGATTGCGCTAACCTTACCGTTTCAGGTGGAGATTTTTATGAATGGGATGCTGATCCGGATATCACCGATGTTTCGCTGGCGGATCAAACTGTTTGTCCATCCTCAACTACAACTTATCAGGTAACTGCATATACGGTTGGATCCAATCTGATCGTGAACGGCGATTTTTCATCAGGTAATACTGGTTTTACATCCGATTATCTTTTCACCAACCCAACAAACACCAGTGAAGCGCAATACAACGTCATTCCAAATCCTTCAACCTATAACGGCGGATTTTCAGCTTGCGGTGATCATACGACTGGCAGCGGAAACATGATGGTGATCAATGGTTCAAATGTGCTGGGCGCAAACGTTTGGTGTCAGACAATTGCTGTGACACCTAATACGGATTATTTATTTTCTGCCTGGTTGGCTTCTGTTTTTCCGGTGAATCCTGCGTCACTTCAATTTGCAATTAATGGTGTTCCTATCGGACCTAATTTAAATGCATCCGGAACAACGTGTGTCTGGCAGGAATTTTTCAGCACCTGGAATTCGGGCGCATCCACTTCAGCGGTTATTTGCATCACCAATTTGAATTTAAATGTTGCCGGAAATGATTTTGCTTTAGATGACATTTCTTTCTCAACGGTGTGTGAACAGCAAGCGAGTGTAACCATTACAGTGGGTGGATCTCCAACTATTAATCCAGAAACAGATCTTGAATTTTGTGATGGAGAAAATGTAAGTGCAAATTCTTTTGTGAGTGTGCCGGGTGGTGCAACTTTTGCGTGGACCAATTCAAATACATCGATTGGACTTGCAGCAAACGGAACAGGAAATCTCCCATCTTTCACGGCAACAAATTCTACTTCATCACCAATTACTGCAACTATCACAGTAACTCCAACAATTGGTTCTTGTACTGGTACTGATGAAATTTTTACAATCACTGTCAATCCAAATCCAACAGTTGGTGCCGGTGCTGATCAGGATGTGTGTGAAGGTACTGCTGTTAATTTAACCGCGTCAAATCCGGATGCTGCTACTATATCGTGGGACAATGGAGTTACAAACGGAGTCAATTTTACACCAGCTGCCGGAAGTGTAAATTATACGGTAACCGCAACTGATCCGGTGACTGGTTGTTCATCAACAGATGTTGTTAATGTAACTGTTACAGATGTGCCAAACATTAACCTTACACCTGCCGGTCCGTTCTCAACATTAGACGGAATTCAAAATCTTTCTGCTACTCCTGCAGGTGGAATTTGGACTGCTGATTGCGGCGCGTGCATTAACGTAACAACCGGTGCATTTGATCCGGCAGTTGCAGGTGAAGGAACCTGGGAAATTTGTTATGCTGCCGGAACATCTCCGTGCATTTCTTTAGAATGTATTGACATCATAGTCAGCAACAATTGTATTATGACTGCAACAAACTCTTTCAATAATCCAACATGTTTTGGATTCAATGATGGATCTGTGACAGTCAATACCGTTAACCCAAATGGTTCACCTGATTTTGTCATTACTAATTCGTCCGGAACACAAGTGAATGTTTCCAATTCAAACACAGCAAATAATTTACCGGAAGGCTGGTATTATTATACAGTAACAGATGATTTAGGATGTGTGATTATTGATTCGGTTGAGTTAACAGATCCAGGCCAAATGAATGTGGATTTACAATTGCAAAATCCAACTTGTTATGGAATTCCAGATGGATTTGCATTTGTGGATACCGTATATAATTACACGGGATCATACAACCAGATTGGTTATTTCTGGAATCCAAATACAACCGGTTTTAATGGAATTGGTGAAGATTCACTTTTGAATGCCGGTGAAGCATCATACAATTTAATTATCAATGATGAAAATGGATGTTCAGAATCTTTTGATTTTAATTTGATTTATCCGGATTCACTTTATCTGATTCAGTTTGGATATGATCCGGCATATTGCAGATTATTTGGATATCAAAGTGGAAACGGTGTAGTGTATGCCGCCGCCGCAGGCGGAACTCCTGATTATACGTATTTGTGGACCAACTTAACAACCGGACAAACTTCAAACAATACTACCTGGGGTGGATTAAATCCGGGAGATTATCAGATTACAATAACAGATGATAATGGTTGTATTCTAACTGATGTTATTACTGTGGATTCGCTGAATCCCACTGCAGATTTTAATTTGACCTCGCCGGAATTCACTGCTCTGTATGAAGGAAACGCAACAGTGAACGTTCATTTTGAAAATCAATCTTTGTACTTTGCCAATCCAAATGATCCAAACGCAGATACAACTTTCTTCTGGAATTTTGGATTCCCGGATGCGTGGATTTTAAGTACAGATGTGAATGAAACATTCGATGTTTCTTATACCCAAAGCGGAGTTTATAATGTGTGTCTGGTTGCGTTAAATAAAAACGGATGTTCAGATACAAGTTGTGTACTGATTAATGTTTATGATCCATTTGTGTTTGTTCCGATCAATGTTTTTACACCAGGTGAAGATGGAGCCAACGATGTATTTTCTTTCGATGATAAATCGTCTTCAATTGAACTATTCAATTGTGTGATTGTGGACAGATGGGGTGTGGTTATGAAAGAATTAAATTCCATTACAGATTCATGGGATGGTTCAGATAAAAAAGGAAATCCATGTCCGGCAGGAGTTTATTTTTATTCGTATCAACTGACAACATACAATGGAATTGAACAAAGCGGTCAGGGGAATATTCATTTGGTGAGGTAGGGATTCAGATCACACTCAAAACTAAGAAAGGGGACGCTTTCGAATCCCCTTTCCAACAACAAACCAAAAACCCTCCAGTCGATCCACGACGATGACTTATCGGAGGATTACCTTTGTGCCTTTCGGCAATACCTCATCCGGAGTCATAATATCATTATACTCCATCAGTTTGTTGAGTTTAACACCTTCCAGTTGTGATACTTCACGCAATGTCATGTCTCTTTCACACACATGTACGTTGTATCCTTTTGTTGATTTATTGCTTTTTGGTGAGATGTAAATAATTTCTCCTTCATGAAGTACATCTCTTTTTCCAAGTTCATTGTATTTATAAAGCTGCCACATGCCCAGATTAAATTCTTCAGCTATCCGGTAAAACGTATCGCCTTTTTGAACCACTACAAAATGTACTGACTTTTTATTTTCGAACACATTGTGTTTTGTTTCTGTCAGATCTATTTCGCCAGCAGTTTGCGGGCTTTCAAGTTCGGTAATATTGGTTACCGGATTAGTGGTTACAATCAGAAAATCTTCTTGTTTTTCAGGCATCGGAACCATATCAAACTGAGCAAGATTATATTTCTCAATCAGATCAATAAGCAACGATGCATATTTTGGATTAGTAGCATAACCCGCTGATTTAAGTCCATGTGCCCATCCTTTGTAATCAGTCATTGAAAGTGAAAAAAGGTTGCTGTACCGCGGACGGTTTTTCAGAAAAAGAGAATGATCCACATAGGATTCAGATGCGTTCGTGTAGCTTCTGAAACATTCGTTTGCTTCATCATCATCCTGATAGAAAGTTCCGCCTTCCCAGTTTTCATGACATTTAATACCAAAGTGATTGTTTGCGTGACGGGCTAATTTACTATTGCCGTTTCCGCTTTCTAAAATCCCCTGCGCAAGTGTAATACTTGCCGGAATTTTAAATTGATGCATTTGCTCAATCGCTGAATTTTTCCATAATTCAATGTAATCCTCTGTCGTGTGATTTTGATATTCTGCATTCACAGACAGTGCGGAAAAGAGCAGACCTGAAATAATCAAGACTCGTTTCATGTTCGTGTTTTTTGTGGTTGTTGTATGTCCTATTACGCAGGACCTAAATTGGGGTTACAAAATTTTTAATTCAGATTACCCTTTCTGACATTTTAATTCGAACCTAATCCCTTGTCCTGATTGAGATACAAAACCAACTACACAAAAATAATATTTTATCTGAAAACAAAAAAAATGGTCCCGAAGAACCACTTTTTTATATCAATATAACATTCAGAATATGTTAAAACCGCTTGGTGTATGAATGACAATAGGGTGTTCCGCCATTCCCTGAATAGTAATGCTCATGATAGTCTTCAGCATCATAAAAGGTAGTAGCCGAAGTAACTTTGGTTGCTACTTTTAGTCCTTTCTCAACTAAAATTTCAATAAGTTTTTCGGCCGTTTTTTTCTGCTCTTCATTCAAATAAAAAATTTCCGTACGGTACTGATCACCAATATCAGGTCCCTGTCTGTTTACCTGAGTTGGATCATGCGTTTCAAAAAACAACTTGCATAACGTTTCATAAGAAGTAACTGAAGGATCAAAAACAACTCTCACCGCTTCAGCATGACCTGTTGTGTGTGCGCATACTTCTTTGTAAGTAGGATTTACTTTATGTCCACCAATATATCCAACTTGTGTTGAAATAACTCCTTCAGCTTTTTCAAAATAATATTCTGTTCCCCAAAAACAACCCGATGCAAAAATTGCAGTATCTGTCATAACTTCATTTTTTAATTGTGCTTCAGGAACAAAAGTAAGTGAAATTGAATTCACACAATGCCTGGTTTCTTTCGCTGTAAATCCCTCTCCTTTGAAAACGTGGCCCAGATGCCCGCCGCAATTTGCACAGACAATTTCTGTACGTCTTCCATCTTTGTCCGGCACTTCTTTCACCGCTCCGGGAATGGCATCATCAAAAGATGGCCAGCCGCAACCAGAATGAAATTTATCTTTAGAATCAAAAAGTGCGGTATTGCATTGTCTGCAATTATATTCTCCGGCCTCAATATGATCTGTATAAATTCCTTTGAATGGAGCTTCAGTTCCTTTGTTAATTATCACATACTCTTCTTCAGGAGTTAGTTTTTTCCAATTTCCGGTATCTTTCATAGTAGTATCCTTTTTTTCATTGAATGAGGCAGATTGAGTCTGCGCGCTGGTGCAGGAAGCAAGCATCAGACCTGCTATCAAGATGATGTATTGACCTGAATTCATAAATTATTTTTACCTTATCAGTCGAATTTGAAATCATTTCCTTACAAAATAAATCTACAAAACTGAATTATGAATACAGGATCCCTTTTAAATTTCCTTAATTCTCTAGAAAAACAAGGATTTTTACCGGCAATTGCCAATAGAAAAATTCAGGATTTTCTGGACTACTCCACCCGCTCGGCGGGAAAATTATTTCTGGCCTACGTGGCAGTAATGGGAGCAATATTTGTTTCAGCAGGTGTTTTTGCCATTATATCACACAACTGGGATGATTTTCCACAGCATGTAAGAGGTGTTTTAAGTTTTGTACCATCACTGGCTGCTTTGTACGTTTATTATCTGGCGGTATTCAAACACGCACATTCCACTTCATGGATTGAAGCTTCTTCTATGTTTTTGATGCTGATGATTGGAGCAAGCATTGCCCTTATCAGCCAAACGTATCAGATGGATGGCGATTTTGATAAATTTATTATTGTGTGGCTCATTTTAACCATTCCGCTTTTTTACATCGCACGCGCATCTGGCATTGCATTTTTTTATTTACTCCTCTCATGTAAATTTTTAACGCCGGATTTTGATTTTGGATTCTTTGGTCCAAGTGATTTTTCTCTGAACGAAAAATATTACCTCTTCTGGTTATTTCTTTTTGCTTATCTCCCTCATTTCTATCTCAGTCTTAACAAAAAATCAGATCATCAGGGTTTCAGAGCCATTTACCTAGGCTGGATTACAGCCATTGTTCTTGTGCTGGCTTTACCTTTTTCAGTGAAAGCAGGATATCTCTGGTGGGGAATCGCCACTTACATGGGTTTCTACCTGCTTGGAAAAAAATATTACGCAAGCAATATCTCTTCTCTTGGAAGACCATTTCAAACCATAACTCTTTTTGGTTTATTTTTCTTCCTTGTAAATCTTTCTTCTGATTTTTTTTACCGGATCATTTTCAGATATGAAGGAATCCGTCAGATGGATGGCTGGGATGGTGAACAATTCTTTTTCTATTTTCTGGGAATAGCTTTAATGATTTTGTTCACTGCAATTGCGGTTATGCAAAAAGAAAAAGGAATGCCTTTAAACCGGTATGTGATTTACACGCCATTTCTTATTGTGTTTCTTTATATGGTATATTATTTATATCAGGAGCACAGCTTTGATATGGAATGGTTCAGTTTTCTGGTGTTGAATTTTTACATTCTTGGATTTGGAATCAATGCCATGATCATGGGTAATAAATCAAGAAATCTGCTGTATATGTTTTATGGAGTTTTTGTAGTGGTAGATTTATTGTGGATGCGCTATTTTGATATGGACATTGCTTTCTGGCTGAAAGGATTGTTATTTATAGGTGTCGGATTCTTGTTCTTCCTCATTCATTATTTATCCGTGGATGAATTTGAAAATTAATTCTGGCCGATTATGAAATCAAAAAAAATTATTTTTCTTGTTTTTGGATTGGTGATTCTTGCCGTTCCATTGTTCATCATTTTTAAATCAGAAGATATACTTGAAAATGGTCACCGGCACAAATTAAGACTGCAGGGAATGGATCCGTTTGATCCCTTCAGAGGTAAATATCTGCGTTTACGTTACGATAATGACGTGACTGCTGATACTGAATTGAAAGAAGGAGATAATGCTTATGTAACTTTAGAACAGGATTCACTGGGCTTCTCACGTTTTGCATTTGCACATAAAAATAAACCGGACCACGATGATTATCTGATGGCTGAAATCCTTTGGATCAATGATGGCACTGCAACTATTAAAGTGGATAATCTTTCAAAATACTTTATTAACGAAGACAAAGCCAAAGCAGGTGAAGAAGTTTTGCAAGATTGGGCATTGATCGGGTCTGGTGCCATTTACGCCGCTATTCGGGTGTTGGATGGTGAGGCGCGTCTTGAAGATATTTATGTAAACGACACACCGTTTCTTGAATATCTCGCACAAGATCCAAATTAAGACGGACAACTTTCATGAATTACACCGATCATTTTGCTGATTTGAGAAATGCTTTGATCACAGAACGTGATTTTGAAACAAGAGCTTATCAGACTTTGCTTCAGAACAAATCCATGAAAGAACGTGTGGAAGCTGGCGTTACCTGGTATCCCGTTGACTATGCTGACTATCATTATTCAAGATTAAATGAGTTAATTCTGGTATTCAAAATTAATGCTGATCAAAATGGAAAAATGTTTAGCACATCTGGTAAGTGCAGTATTTTTTCTTCGGTAAATAATGAAAAAACAGATGGAATAATTCTGAACCAAAAAGACAATGTTGTTTCCGTTGTCATTGATGATGAAGAAATTCCGGCTTGGCTGAAAGACGGAAAAATTGGCATTGATGCAATATGCGATACCCGCACATATGATCTGCAGATAAAAGCCATGGAAGAGCTTGCCGAAATGCAGCGCGGAATTGCTAAAGACTTTTACACAAAAACTGCAGAAGGCTATCCGCCGGATGATTTCAGTGAAGATGAAAATCTGAATGCATCACAAAATAACGCGATCAAACAAATTTGTTCGACCACTCCAATTACTATAGTTCACGGTCCGCCGGGAACAGGAAAAACCAGAACATTGGTGAGCGCAATCAAAAAATTATTTCAGGATGGCAAACGAATTCTTGTAGCAGCACCAACCAATGCTGCAGCAGATCACATTACATCTGAATTATCCCAAGCGGGTGTTGATGTTTTACGATATGGAAACTCGTTTAAAATCAGTCCACAGGTTTACAGCTTTACGCTTCAGTCACGGATTCAAAATCACAGTGATTTGCAGGTGGTAGAGAGATTGACAAAAGAAGCAGAAACAATTCGTAAAAAAGCATTTCGGTTTGTGAGAAATTTTGGACCGGAAGAACAAGCTGAACGACGTGAATTAAAAAATCAACTGCGTGAAATAAGAAAAGATATCCGGTTGATTGAAAAAAGAGTGAGAGCATACACACTTGAAAAATATCCGGTGATTACAGGCACGCTCATTGGTTTGCAGCAAGAAGAAATCAGCCAGCACCAATTTGAAATCATGATGGTTGATGAAGCGGGTCAGGCGTTGGAACCGGCTATCTGGTCACTTTGCCGCAATGCAAAAAAACTTGTCATGGCCGGTGATCCATTTCAATTGTCCCCGGTCCTTTTTTCTGACCAGGCACAAAAATCAGCACTGTCTGTTTCATTGATTGAAACAGGCATGAAATTGAATCAGCCTTGTTTTCTTTTGAATACACAATATCGGATGAATGATCTGATCATGCAGTTTTCGAATGAAAAATTTTATAAGAACAAATTAGTTTCGGATGATCGGGTAAAAAATCAGCTGCTAAAGAGTGAAATTCATTTGCCTGTTGAATTCATCGATACGGCTGGTTGCGGATATGATGAGAAGCGCGATGAAAATGGCGGAATCAGTAATCCTGAAGAAGGCAATCTTCTGCTAAAAAGATTTCATGAACTGAAAAAAGACAACTTGAACATCGGTATTATTTCACCTTACCGGGCACAAGTCAACTCATTAAAATTGCTCATAGAAGATATTCAGACCACAATTGAAACCGTCGATAGTTTTCAGGGACAAGAACGTGATGTTATATTTATCAGCCTGGTCAGATCCAATTCAGAAAATGAAATAGGTTTCTTAAAAGATTACCGCAGAATGAATGTTGCAATGACCCGTGCAAAATATAAACTCATCATTATAGGTGATTCATCTACTTTGGGTTCTGATCCTTTTTATTCAGATTTGCTTGAATTCATTGAAAACAACGGCACATATAGATCTGGATATGAATACGTTGAATAAGTTTTCAAATTATTGAAAGACGGCTCCAGATTTCGTAAAAACCACTAATTTTACCTCATGCAAAAATTCAAGAAATACGCAGCGGTAATATTGATGCTTTCCATTTTTCCACTGGCTGCATTTATCGCAACACATTTTGTTCTGGAATCTGATAAAACAATTTACAATTACATTCCCCAGGAAAGTGATATTGTAATCGAAATCAATACGCGCAATTTTGTGCGTGAGGTGATGTATCAGCGTATCTATAATGAAGCATATTTTCATGAAAAAATTGTGCGTGAAGAACATGCTGAGCCTATAAAAGATATTGGATTGGATATTTTTTCTTCCATCATTATATTCAGAGAGCAATGGGCAGAAAGTAATATGTGGATGGTGCTTGCCGGATATACAGATGAATCACTTTTTAAAAATTTTCTGGATGAACAGATTCCCGGCACCCACGCCTGCTTTGGTGATGATTTTGTGTTAGTTCAATTAACACCCTTTTCAGATCAGACCGTCATGGATGATCACATGAAAAAAATAATGAACGGTGAAGTTAAATCATTCAGACACCGCGTAAATCTTTGCGAAGTATTTGACAGAAACAAAGAAATCAACCTCTATATCACTCCTCAGAATGCAAATGAAAAAAATCAATTGCTGGACGGCACCATGAGCCTTGATTTTTTAAATGATCAGATTAAAATTTCCGGAGAATTCACACCAGTTTCAGGATTCGCTGAAAACACACCTGTTGCATATAAACTAAATTCTGAAGCGCCTTTCAGTTTGAGAAGTTCATTAAACATACTGAGCAGCGTGCATTGGTTTAATATGGATCACATTAAGGGTTTACCGGAATATTCTCAAATGGCTCTTGATTATCACGGAGTACATTTATTTATGGTGCACGAAGATTTAGGCTACACAATCCCGTTTAAACAATATCCGGATATGCTGGCTCATTTTGAAATTGAACGTTATGAAGACTGGAACAATTTCTTTGATAAAATGAGAGCGGACGGAACGTTTAAAGCAGACACCGTTGCGCATATTTTGAGTACCAACCTTGGAACCTATTTCAATTACA
>Ga0268298_10000580_pt1 | contig 47122 bp, 36 predicted proteins | sample WWTPWeurt_MetaG_FD_194462 | JGI IMG/M metagenome (GOLD analysis project Ga0268298, IMG submission 194462) | Activated sludge microbial communities from WWTP in Nijmegen, Gelderland, Netherland - WWTP Weurt | ecosystem: Engineered > WWTP > Aerobic digester > Activated sludge | place...
AAACCATTGCCGCTAAATTCGATCATGAAAAAAGACAAATCAGCAAGGAATTGCAACAATATGGAATTTTGAGTGTGTACACGACTCCCGAAAAATTAACGGTGAATACGCTGAATAAATACCTGGAGATCAAGACAAGGAATTTGATTTAGTTTTTAAATAATCGTTTTAGTTTTCTCCCTGATAAAGTTGAATTTTAATCCAATGCCCAAATTAAAATAGCCAATATATTTATTAGATGTTTCTGCATATTTATAGTGAAATAAAGAAGATTGAAATTCTAGCGAAAAGCGATGATAAAGTAAGACAAACTGAGTGCCACAATTAACCAGAACTGAAACTGTAGGATTGAACCATCCATAATCGCCATCTAAAATATCAGGACTAGATGAATTAGGATATGCCGCGTAAATGGGCAATGCTATTCCAACACCACCAGAAATATAAAAATCGCGTTTCTGATATCCTACTAGTACCGGTAATGTAATAGTAGAATAGCGAAAATTAACAGTGACTTCACGGGGTTGTAACTGGCCATGACTCCCTGCAAAATTCCAACTAAATTGAGAACCATATGTGCATAATTGAATTCCTAAATCAATTCTCGTTTTATTTGCTTCATAAATTTTACCATAGTTGTACCCAATATTTAAACTGTATGGTGGTTTATTTTTCATGCCAAGAAAAAGGTTATTTATTGCGTCTTCGGATAAATACCCGTATGCAACATAATTGACGTCTATACCAAACTTAACATTTCGCTCAATTTTAGATTGAGGAAACATAGAATTAAAAAGGAGAAAAAAGCTCCAAGTTATAAGTTGATGAGTACGCACTATTTTTTCACAATGGTTTTTATATAAAACAATTTTTGGATTGGATCGCTATACTTTATCATATATTGGAGTACTTTATCTTATTAGGAAAAGGGAGGCTTTCTCATTTTCAACAAAATCACTATGCAGAACGAATATAGAACAAAAATACAATAAGACAAATGATTCCATCGTCATCGCAATACATCACAAAAAAGGCCCTCATTTCTGAAGGCCTCTATTTTTACTTGATAACTTATTATTTTAAGAAACTCAAAAGCTTCTCTACACTTGCCTTTGCATCACCATACAACATCTCTGAGTTTGGTTTGTAGAACAAAGGATTGTCTTCTCCTGAATATCCTGCCGACATAGAACGCTTCATGATAATTACTTTCTCAGCTTTCCAGGCTTCAATTACCGGCATTCCATAAATAGAGCTTGCAGGATCATCCTGTGCGCTTGGGTTCACCACATCATTTGCACCAATAACCATTACTACATCCGTTTCAGGCATATCTTCATTGATCTCATCCATTTCCAAAACAATATCATAAGGCACATTCGCTTCCGCCAATAATACATTCATGTGTCCGGGTAAACGTCCCGCAACAGGGTGAATAGCAAAACGTACATTCTTACCGGTCTTGCGTAAGGTTTGCACCATGTCATAAATTGGATACTGTGCTTTTGCAACCGCCATTCCGTAACCAGGTACAATAACAACTGATTTTGCTTCCTTCAATAAATTAGCAACCTCTTCGTGATTAAGAGCTGTTACTTCTCCTTCAATTGCTTTTTTCTCTCCACCTGAACCACTACCTGCACCGTTCGCAAAAATTACAGCGAAGAAAGAACGATTCATTGCATGACACATGTGCATAGAAAGAATAGCACCTGAACTACCAACCAATGCTCCGGTCACAATTAAAAGATCATTCCCTAACATAAATCCTGCTGCTGATGCAGCCCAACCTGAATATGAATTCAACATGGAAACAACCACCGGCATATCACCACCACCAATGGCCATAACAAGAACAACTCCTATGAAGGATGCGATGGCAGTCATGATCATTAAGTAAAGCATTCCGCTTGTTCCTTCTGCACCACAAAATAAAATTCCCATAACAGTACATGCGCCAAGCAAAATTAAATTCATTGTTTGAAGTCCTTTAAAACTCCAAGGTTTAGATGGAACTTTGCCGTCTAATTTTCCCCATGCAATGATTGAACCGGTAAATGTGATGGCACCGATAAATATTCCAACAAATACTTCTACTAAATGGATGCTGTGTGCTGCACCGGTTAAAGCTTGCGTGTGAGGATCGAGATAAGAACCAAAACCAACCAACACAGCTGCCAATCCCACAAAACTATGTAAGATCGCAACCAATTGAGGCATTGCCGTCATTTCTACTTTACGTGCAAGCATTAATCCAATTAAAGAAGCGACAGCAATAGCGGCTATGATGTAAACATGTCCTGCAACACCCTGCCCCAATACGGTAGCAATGATGGCGACGATCATTCCAATGATGCCGTAGAAAACACCACGCTTTGCCGACTCTTGAGAGGACAATCCTCCTAAACTTAAAATGAACAGGATACTGGCAAATAAGTAAGCTGCTGTTTGTATTTCTTTTGCGATAAACATAGTTCTTTATTTTTTAAACATTTTCAACATACGGTGTGTTACTACAAATCCACCAACAATATTTATACTGGCCACCAAAATGGCAATAACTGCAAGTATGGTCATTGGGTTCATGAAATCATCTGTTGTCTGCAATAAGCCTCCAACTACAATGATACCGCTGATGGCATTTGTAACAGCCATTAGTGGTGTATGTAAGGAGTGTGCTACATTGCTGATCAATTGCCAACCTACAAACACAGCTAAAATAAATACTGTAAAGTGCTGAATGAATTCAGCTGGAGCAAACTTTCCTACTAAGAACAACAAGCCACCCACCACAGCTAAACTGATGATCATTGAGGTTGTTGCCTTCTTTGCTTTTTCATCATCAGAGATCTTTATTTCTTCTGCTGTTGGAGGAGCCACTTTTTTAGCACCACCACCTGCAGTAGGACTCACCGGAAGTGGCGCAGGAGGCCAGTTGATCTTTCCGTTATGAGTAACCATTGCACGAGATACAACAGCATCTTCCATGTCAATCTTCCATTTCTCAGCCTTGCCCATGTCATCCAATAAGTGACAAAGGTTATTTCCGTATAACTGTGAAGCCTGACTTGGCAACTGACTTAATTTACCAACGATAGTAACTCCATTTTTAGTAGTGAAGATCTCCCCATTCTTAGTATAAGCACAGTTACCTCCGGTTGAAGCGGCAAGATCCACGATCACCGAACCCGGCTTCATAGCATCCACATGATAATCCAACCATAATTTTGGAGCCGGTCTACCCGGAATCTGAGCGGTTGTGATAACAATGTCAACTTCCTTGGCTTGTTCAAGGAACAATTTCATTTCAGCTTCAATAAATTCTTTACTCATTTCCTTAGAGTAACCGGATGAAGTAGCTCCGTCTTCTTCGATTTCTACAGTTAAAAACGAAGCTCCCATCGATTGAATCTGTTCTGCTACTTCCTTACGTGTATCAAAAGCTCTTACAATTGCACCCAATGAATTGGCAGCACCAATAGAGGCTAATCCGGCCACACCCGCACCGATCACCAGCACTTTCGCCGGTTCTACTTTACCTGCAGCAGTGATCTGCCCATTTAAAAATCTTCCAAAGTGATAAGAACCCTCGATCACCGCTCTATATCCTGCAATGTTTGCCATAGAAGACAATACATCCATTTTTTGTGCTCTGGAGATACGCGGGATGGCATCCATTGCAACGGCATTCACTTTCTTATCTGCTAATTTTTGTAATAAAGGCTGATTTTGTGCAGGCCATAGATAACTTAAGGTGACTAAACCCTCTCTCATCATATCTACTTCCTCCATGGATGGTTCCTTTACCTTCAGAACTATATCCATTTTACCATAAATATCTCCAGCTGTAGGAACGATCTTAGCACCTGCCTCTTCAAATTCCTTATCAGAAAAATTGGCTCTTGCGCCTGCATTCTGCTGAATATAAACTTCAAACCCTTGCTTTTGCAAACGTTTCACCGTTTTTGGAGTTGCAGCAACTCTTAATTCATTAGGAAAAATTTCCGATGGTATTCCAACTTTCATCTTATTCTGATTTTTAGGATAACAAATAACGAAAAAGGATTGTAGAAATACAAATGAAATATTGAGAAAAAAAGCGTATCGAAAGGGTTTTCGTACAGTGATTTTGAGCTATTCAGCGAAAAGTGCGCCTACTTACCTTACTTCAAAAGATCTGGTCTTCTTTGTTTGGTTCTCTCGATACTTTGTTCGTGACGCCATTTATCAATATTGGCTGTATGGCCACTCAATAATATTTCCGGAACTTTTAGTCCGTTATAATCAGCAGGGCGAGAATAGACCGGAGGTGCCAACAAATTATCTTGAAAAGAATCGCTTAATGCAGAGGTCTCATCATTCAATACACCGGGTAAAAGCCTGATCACAGCATCGCTTAAAACGGCGGCGGGCAATTCTCCTCCGCTCAATACATAATCGCCAATACTTATTTCACGAGTGATCAAATGCTCACGCACCCTTTCATCAATTCCCTTGTAATGACCACAAAGTATGATCACATTCTGCACTAATGAGATCTGATTGCATATCTTTTGATTGAGTAATTCCCCATCCGGACTCATGTAGATCACCTCATCATAACTGCGTTCTGATTTGAGTTGTTTAATGCATTTATCAATGGGTTCTATCATCAATACCATTCCGGCTCCACCACCAAAGGCATAATCATCTATTTGCTTTTGCTTGTTCTCAACAGCATAGTCCCTAAGGTTAATGATGTTCACCTCAGCCAATTTTGCTTCGATTGCACGCTTGAGAATAGAGTGATTGAAATAACTTCCCAAAAGATCGGGAACTGCGCTTATGATATCTATTCTCACTTCGCAAATTTAAGATAATAATAGAAATAAGGCTTTGTAATAAGAAACATCTTCTTGTGAAAATAAAAGAATGTTAATGACCTTTTTTTCACTTAAAAGGGGTGATTGAGTGCTCGAACCGGAAAGGTAATTTTACAAAGTGAAGCATTTAAGAATATTTCTACTTCTATTTTTTTTCTGTTCGATTCTACATTCCAAGAATAGGAATCTAAATGCTATACGCACAAGTGCTAGTCCAAAAATAGATGGAATTTTAGATGATAGTTGCTGGTTCAATGCGGAAGTAGCAAGAGACTTTATTCAAAGAGACCTGTATCCAGGACTTCCATCGCAGCAAAAAACAGAAGTGAGGATACTTTACGACGATGATGCCATTTACATTAGCGCACAATGTTACGATTCGGCTCCAGACAGCATTTTAAAAGAATTAAGCACGCGAGATAACGAAGCCAATGCAGAATTGTTCGGGGTCTTTCTTGATACCTATAATGATGACATCAACGCATTCGGATTTTTCGTCACATCTGCCGGAACCCAGATCGATGCCCGTTATAGTGAGGGTACGCAGGATTTTAACTGGAATGCGGTTTGGTTAAGTTCCGTTACAGTCAACAAAGAAGGTTGGGCCATTGAAATGAAGATCCCCTTCTCATCCCTTCGTTTCTCAGCAAAAGAAGAACAAAGTTGGGGTATTAATCTGATAAGAAAGATAAGACGAGCAAGAGAGAATGCTTTCTGGAATCCAGTAGATCCTAAGATCAATGCATTAGTGAGACAATGTGGAGACTTGACTGGGTTGAAAAACATCAAACCCCCTCTTCGTTTATCTTTTACACCTTACATTGCCGGTATAGCCAATCACTATCCATACAATGATAAAGAAGTAAAAGACCTAACGTACAATGTAAGCGGGGGAATGGATGTGAAGTATGGACTAAGTGATGCATTTACATTGGACATGACTCTTGTTCCGGATTTTTCGCAGGTGCAGAGCGACAATCAAGTGCTTAATCTTTCACAGTTTGAAGTTCAGTTTCAGGAGAGAAGACCTTTTTTTACCGAAGGAACTGAGTTATTCAATAAAGGGGGGCTCTTTTATTCGAGACGAGTTGGTGGCGTGCCATTTGACGCAGGTAATGCGTATCGTGAATTAAGACCCGGAGAAAAGATCATTAAGAATCCTTCTCAAACACGATTACTGAATGCAAGTAAACTTTCAGGTAGAACTTCATCCAAACTGGGCATAGGTGTTTTCAACGCACTTTCGAATACGACCTATGCTACATTACAAGACAGCTTGAATAACACCAGGAATGTGCTTACATCTCCTCTTACCAATTACAACATAGTTGTATTGGACCAATTCTTGAAGAACAACTCATTTGTAACGCTGATCAACACCAACGTAACAAGAGAAGGGCATTTCAGGGATGCGAATGTAAGTGGTGGTTTGTTTCGTTTTAATAGCAAGAACAATCGTTATACGGTTGGAGGAAAAGGTGTAGTGAGCAATATCTTTTATCCGGATAGTTCCAAACCATATACAGGCTATCAATCGCATTTTGATGTGGGAAAGAATGGCGGCAACTTTAGGTTCAATTTATATGGCACGGTCAATTCTGATCAATTCGATCCAAATGATCTGGGAATTTTAACCATGCGAAACAATACAGAAGCCGGATTGGTATTGAACTATCACATCTATACCCCATTCTGGAAGGTGAACAATGTTCACAATACAGTTCATTTCGTCTATCAGCGGATGTACAATCCAAATGCCTTTTGGAATTTTGGGATCTACGGAAATCACAATACAACTTTCACGAAACATTTTTTTACATGTGGATTTGATTACGGAATTGAACCCATCATTACCTATGATTACTACGAAGCCCGAATTCATGGAAGATTTTACACCTACCCTATCAATTACAGGGCCGGTGGATTCATTTCAAGTGATTACCGAAAGAAATTCGCTCTGGATGTATCCGGAAATTACAGATACTTTTTAGAGAACAACAGAACTGCATATAACTTAGAAGTGTCACCTCGATACAGGGTGAATAATCGCTTGTCCTTTATATACGAGATCTCCAATGATATTCATTACGACAATATTGGATTTGTGAATTACAATTCTTTCACGGATACCATCACCTTTGGAAGACGTAATCTGCAAACGGTCAGTAATATCATTTCAGGAGACTATAAATTCAGCAATAAAATGTCGCTGACATTTCGAATGAGGCATTATTGGTCGAGTGCCAAATACTTGCAGTATTATACGCTTCGAAAAGATGGCTATTTAAGTCTTTCCGACTATGGCTATGATCACGATGTGAATTTCAATGCATTCAATATTGATGTTGTTTACTTCTGGCAATTTGCACCGGGCAGTGAATTGAATGTGGTATGGAAAAGTGCTCTCTTAAGCAGGGCCGGTGATATTGACTTTGATTACTATAGCAATTTCAGAGGCTCTTTGAATTCACCACAAAACAATATGGTTTCGGTGAAGTTGCTGTTTTATATAGATTATGCCACAACAAGAGGAAAATTCAAAAAAAAGAAAGCAAAATGAAAATTGACTTAAAGTATATACGCTTCATCAAATTCGATCTGATGCTCGTTCAGTAAGTCAAGGTACTCTTCTTTAAAAGAAACTGAACGATGATGTAACTCCTGATTTTTCACGTATTCTATCAATCTGTCTTTTTCTTTGGTTGAATAAGTAAAAGCACCATATCCATTTTGCCATCCGCCAAAATTCAAAAATATTCTTTCTTTTTTAATGTATTCTGTGGTGGCAAGTTTTATATCCTTGACCAGATTCGATAAGGCAATTGAAGGATGCACATGCAAAACAATGTGGATGTGATCTTCAACCCCACCAATTCTATACAAATGGCATTTTTTGTTAGATAAAATACCGGAAATGTATTTATACAATTCAGGTCGTGAATTTGCCGATAAGGTTCTTTCTCTGTTTTTTGTTGAAAAGACAACCTGATAAATGATTTGGGTGTAGGTACTCATAAAATGATTTGTAATACAAATATAAATTGAGCTCCTCTGTTTGATTGCTACAATTTGTAGAATTGATTATAATTCATTCAAGCCCTTCAGGCTTGTCTTCGTTCAATGACATTAGGCTATTCATATTGAAGTCCTTCGGACTTCCTTGGGGTGTTTTTCTACCTGAGCTGTTCATATTGAAGTCCTTCGGACTTCTCTGTTAAATTGATTCTGAAGAGGTCCAATTCGATCAAGACTTCAGACGATCAGAAACCACTCACAATGCATAACGACTTGAAGCCCTCGACCACCCTGTAAAATTGATCCCGAAGGGATCCAATATCAATAATACAAAACCTAAAACCAGGAAACAACCACGAAGTGGTTGAATAATTCCCCCAATATATAACTACTCAGATTCCAAAAGTAAAAATGATCCCTACAACAGATCATTCGCCAGATTTGCCAGCTCACTTCTCTCACCTTTTTCGAGGGTGATATGAGCATACAAAGGCTGACCCTTTACTTTCTCGATAAGATAACTCAATCCATTGGATTGTGCATCCAGATAAGGCGTGTCGATCTGATGTATATCACCGGTGAAAACTATCTTGGTGTTCTCTCCAGCTCTTGTAATGATGGTCTTGACCTCATGTGGTGTGAGATTCTGCGCCTCATCCACAATGAAAAACACATTACTCAGACTTCTACCACGTATATAAGCAAGTGGACAAACTACCAGTTTTTGTGATTCCACCATTTCATTCAACTGCTTGTGCTCTTTATCCTTCTCACTGAATTGACTGCGGATGTATTTTAAATTATCCCAAAGTGGTTCCATGTAAGGATTCAATTTGCTATTGACGTCACCGGGCAAGTAACCTATATCTTTATTACTCAATGGAACAATGGGTCTTGCCAGGTAGATCTGATGATAATTTCTTCTCAATTCCAATGCCCCTGCAAGTGACAACAAAGTTTTACCTGTACCTGCCACACCTTGTATACTCACCAGTTTAATATCCGGATTCATGATGGCATCCAAAGCGAAAGATTGTTCTGCATTCTTTGGAATCACCCCGAAGGCTGCTGTTTTTATCACTCGTTGCATTGTTTCATCCTCACGATTGTATCTGGCCAAAACACTTTGAGAACCATTTTTAAGAATGAAATACTGATTGGGATGACATTTCGATTTTTTAAGTACGGCATTCGCTTTACAACTGCCCTGATTATAAATAGCTGCGATCGTTGCAGCTTCAACCTTGTGGATCTCGGAAAATCCGGAATACAACTCGTCAACCGTTTTTATTTTACCGGTTTCGTAATCTTCGGCATGCAGACTTAAACTTTTAGCTTTTATCCTTAGATTAATGTCTTTTGTTACCAGAATTACTTTTCTTCCCGGGTTTGATTCTGCCACAAATAAGGCTGTATTCAAAATACGGTGATCCGCTTTTCTGTCATCAAAGATCTTCTCAGCGTTGATCTTACTGGAAGAATGCATTTCAATTTTAAATTTCCCTCTGGTTGGACCATTAATTGATGTCCAGTCCTGAAGAGAATTCTTCCCGCTTAAATTATCGACATATCGCGTAAATTCCCGGGCTGCAAAATTCTTGGTATCATTTCCCTTTTTAAAATTATCGAGCTCTTCAAGCACGGTAATTGGTATGACCACATCATGTTCAGCAAAATTTTTAATTGCCGTGTGGTCGTAGATGATGACAGAGGTATCTAAAACGAAGATCTTTCGGTTTTCGGTACTTGCCTTTTTAGTTTTCAAAGCCATGGGAAATAAATTAAATAACTTGTATCAAAGCTATCAATAGGGCTTGGCCTTTTAAGTGAAGTCTCAAATTGATTTTAACAAAAGCGTGTTTATTAGGCTAAATGGCTGAATCTCAGAAATTAGATGAACGGTTTGTTTTGAGTATAAATTTTATCTACTTTAGGTAATCTTAAAACACAAACATGAAAAAACTCTATTTATCTCTTTTATTTGCCCTCGCATTTTTTGGATTGAATGCGCAATGCATGCTTTACCCTGTTAGTTTAAATCAAAGGGTTTCAAACAGCTCGCTTATCGTTGAGGGCGAAGTGATGTCGAAGCAATCTTATTGGAATGCTGAGCATAACAATATCTTTACTTCTAACCTTGTTCGAATCACTCAAACATTAAAAGGTTCGGTTAACAGCAGTTTTCTTGAGATCATCACCAAAGGAGGACAAGTTGGCAATGACCTATTAGTAGTTGAACCATCCTTACAATTGAATCTGAATGAAAAAGGGATATTTCTATTGAATAATTTCGAGATCATCTCTCAGTTTGGATATGCAATGTATGAAACCTATAGTGATCAACAAGGGTTCATTAAATTTAATGAAGATGGAACTGCAAAAGATCCATTTACTACCTACAATTCAAGTAATGTTGATTTACGTAATGCACTTACCTCAGAACTGAACAAATATATTCCTGTTTTCAATGCTCCTTCCGGTGGAACTAAGAACATTTCTTCAATGACAGCGTTTATGCCTATTACCGGATTTTCTCCGGCATCCATCACAGCAGGAACTGCCAGCCAGTTAACTATTACCGGATCCGGATTTGGGATGACTCAAGGCGCTTCCGTAGTTCGTTTTGCAAATGCAGATCAGGGAGGATGGCCGAATTTCATTACTCCACATGCCAGTCAATATGTTTCCTGGAGTGATACTCAGATCAGAGTGCAAGTACCAACAAGAACCGGTGGAAGCGGAACAGCAGGTACAGGAAGTATTCAGGTAATTGTTGGTGGAAGTACTTTATCAACTGTATCTACATTAACTATTACTCACGGACAATTGAACGTTCTATATACGAATACGGTTAATCCTCAACAGATCTTTAATACAAGACATCATGGGACAAATGGTGCCGGTGGAATGTCGTGGAGAATGAATACTGCATTTGACGGAAGTGTTGCCCCAAAAGCAGATTTTCAAACTGCACTCGGAAAATGGCGTTGTGCGACTTTCATTAACTGGCAGATCGGACCAACAGTTGCAACAACTACAGTTGCCGGAGATGGAATTAATGTAGTTGGATTTGACAATGTAGTTTTACCTACTTTAGGTGCTGGAATTTTAGGAGTTTGTACTTCCTGGTTTCAAGCTTGTATCTCAGGTTCAAACATTGCCTGGTATTTAGCAGAACACGATATTGTTTTCGATAATGCTCCTCCGGGTGGATGGTCATACGGTGGTGTTGTGCCCGGCGGTGCTCAATATGATTTTGAATCGGTTGTTCTACATGAATTAGGTCATGGTCATCAGCTTTCTCACGTTGTGAATACAAGTGAGGTCATGCATTACGCATTGAATGCCGGAGCCACTCCTACTCTCTTATCTGGTAATACAGTGGCCGGAGGAAACGCGGTCATGACCCGAAACTTATCGGGTGCGGTCTGTGGTCAAAATATAATGGTTGCATTGAATGGAGGTAACTGTGCATTGGCAGCACCTTCAGCTTCTTTTAATCTAGCTGGTCCGGTTTGTGTAGGACAAGCGATCACGCTAACAGATAATTCAACGAATGTTCCAAATCAATGGTTATGGACAATGACAGGAGGAGCTCCTGCAACTGCAACTACACAAAATGCAACCACGAGCTACGCTACGCCGGGCGTTAAAACCATTACACTGCAAGCAACAAATGGTGTTGGATCAAGTTCTACAACCCGAACGATCAATGTGATTCCTAGTCCTACTTTAGCTGTAACATCTGCTTCAATCTGTGGTGGTGGAAGCGCAGTGCTTACTGCATCCGGAACTACATCTTATACCTGGAATCCGGGTGGACTCACAGGAGCTTCACAAACCTTAAGCCCGGGTTCAACAACAACCTATACAGTAATAGGAAGCAATGGAACCTGTACGAATTCAGCTATGGGAACACTAACTGTTGATCCAATTCCAAACATCATTGCATTTCAGTCTTCAACAGCAATTTGTCAAGGCGAGACTGCAACGATCACAATAGGTGGAGCAACCAACTATACAACAAATCCGGGTGGTGCAACCGGAACACTTGTTACTGTTTCTCCTAGCATAACAACAACGTATACCATCACCGGTAATAACGGAACATCATGTGCAGGAACTAAAACTTTAACATTGATCGTCAACATTTGTACTGCCTTTGGTGAGTTGCAAACATTAGGAGATCTTCAGGTTTATCCAAATCCGGCTCATGATCAGCTTCAGATCTCGTTCGGAACTAATTTCACAGGAGAAATTGAAATTACAAACATACTAGGTCAGATCATTGATCGTTCAAGCATTGAGAATTCAATGAATGAAACCATCTCGGTGAACGAAATGGCTAAGGGAATCTACATGATCAAGATAAGCGACAGAAATGAAAACACACGTATCATCAAGATCGTGATCGACTAAAGATCTTAGGTCCTATCCAACAAAAAAGGGAACTGATGTCAGTTCCCTTTTTTTATAAACTTATTGTTCTTATGCTTCTGCATGCTTTGAAACGCGCTTTCTTTCATTCTCATCCAGAATGATCTTACGCATACGGATGTTGTTTGGAGTGATCTCAACATACTCATCTCCCTGAATGTATTCCATCGCCTCTTCCAGACTGAATCTTACTTTTGGTGCAATACGCATTTTTTCGTCTGTACCACTGGCGCGCATGTTGGTCAATTTTTTCTCGCCACACAGATTGATCACAAGATCATCAGGACGTATGTGTTCTCCAACGATCATGCCAGGGTAGATCTCCTCACCCGGATCGATAAAGAATTTACCTCTATCCTGTAATTTATCAATACTGTATGCAACAGAAGTTCCTCGTTCTTTACTTAATAATACGCCTGCAATACGATTCGGAATAGGACCTTTCCATGGTTCAAACGCTTTAAAACGATGAGCCATGATCGCCTCACCTGCAGTTGCAGTTAAAACGTTATTTCTAAGACCAATGATGCCACGACTTGGAATTTCAAATTCAATATGGATCAGATCGCCTTTCGGTTCCATCACAAGCATATCTCCTTTTCTTTGTGTTACCAGGTCGATCACTTTACTTGATGATTCCTGAGGAACATCCACGGTTAATACTTCAATCGGCTCACATTTTTCTCCATCAATCTCTTTTACGATTACCTGAGGCTGGCCCACTTGCAATTCATATCCTTCACGACGCATGGTCTCGATCAATACCGATAAGTGAAGAATTCCTCTGCCATAAACTATATAAGAATCAGGTGAACCTGTTTCTTCAACTTTCAATGCAAGATTCTTTTCAAGCTCTTTCATCAAACGATCACGTAGATGGCGCGAAGTAACATACTTACCATCTTTTCCGAAGAAAGGAGAATTGTTGATAGTGAAAAGCATACTCATCGTAGGCTCATCGATGTTGATGTTTGGTAATCCTTCCGGATTTTCAAAATCTGCAACAGTATCACCGATCTCAAATCCTTCAATACCTGTAAATGCACAAATATCTCCTGCGTTTACTTCCGTTACCTTTACTTTTCCTAATCCATCAAAAATAAAAAGTTCTTTTACGCGTGATTTGAGGATCTTTCCGTCCCTTTTCACCACACTAACCGGCATATTTTCCTTGATCGTTCCGCGATAAACACGTCCGATCGCGATCCTTCCAATAAAAGAAGAATAATCAAGAGAGGTGATCTGTATCTGAAGCGTTCCTTCGCGTACAGGTGCATTTGGGATCTTTTCCAAGATCACATCCAGAAGATAAGTAATATCCTCTGTTGGATTTTTATAATCCGGTCCCATCCATCCCTGCTTGCTCGAACCATAAACGGTAGGAAAATCCAATTGATCTTCGCTTGCTTCTAAGTTAAAGAACAGATCAAAAACAGCGTCATGAACCTCTTCAGGGCGACAATTTGGTTTATCAACTTTATTAATAACAAGAATGGCTTTTTTTCCTGCGCTAATTGCTTTTTGAGTTACAAAGCGTGTTTGTGGCATTGGTCCTTCAAATGCATCTACTAATAATAAAACACCATCGGCCATATTCATTACACGTTCTACTTCTCCACCAAAATCGGCGTGACCGGGTGTATCAATGATGTTGATCTTCGTTCCTTTGTATTGAACAGAAACATTCTTTGCAAGGATGGTGATCCCTCTCTCTCTTTCAAGATCGTTGTTGTCGAGGATCAACTCTCCGGTTGACTGATTTTCTCTGAATAATTTACAGGTGTGTAAGATCTTATCTACCAAAGTAGTCTTACCGTGGTCAACGTGTGCAATGATCGCAATGTTCTTTATGCTTGACATTTAAATGTTTTTAAGGGCGCAAATGTACAAAATTTTTAACGTAATCTGCTTATAATTAAGCCTCAAAGCAAGGATTTAAAGGAATAATCATCACATATTATGGGCTAAAATTGCATGTTCATCAATAATTGGCGATTTTTAATTAATATTAAGATCCCTGAACTAGTATGAAAATTGCATTAAAGCTTACGATTACCTTTTTCATCATTGCCATCGTTTCCATGCTGGTGACAGGTACCATCAGTTATGTGAATGCCAAGGAAACTTTAAAGGAGGAATCCTTCAATAAGCTCATTGCAGTGAGAGAAATGAAGGCAACGCAGCTTACTTCCTATTTTTCACAGATAAAAGATCAGCTCATTGCACTTGCTGAAGATCCATTCATTACTGATGCAATGAAAGGATTCAAAAAAGGCTATTATAGTATTACGGAAGAACTGAATAAACCAGGATTGCTAACGAGTTCTGCAGCTCACATCAATGATTACATCGATACTGCTTTCACTCCTTTTCTTGACAAGAATGGTATTTCTGTAAATCCTAAAAGTGTTTTTTCAAGAGAACCTAATACTATCGTTTTACAAGATTATTATCTTGCCTCCAACCCATACGAGCTCGGCAAAAAACACTTGCTTGATTCCATTCCTGCAAAATGCACCTACAATACAATTCACAAAAAATACCATCCTATTATACGAAGTTTTCTGGAAAGATTTGGATATTATGATGTCTTTTTGGTTGATGAACATGGAGCCGTTGTGTATACCGTTTATAAGGAAACAGATTTTGCTTCTTCATTAACAGAAGGTCCATTTGTAAATACCAATCTGGCCCTTTGTTTTAAAAAAGCATTGCACCTTGGAGTACGTAATGAGGCTGCTTTGGTGGACTTCAGTGAATACCTTCCCTCCTATAATGCGCATGCGTCATTTATGGGGACTCCGATCTATGAGAAAGATAAGATCATTGGAGTTTTGATCTTTCAAATGCCGATCGATAATATCAATAAGATCATGACGAGTGATAAGGAATGGGAAAAAGTAGGATTAGGTAAGACAGGTGAAACGTACATTGTAGGAGAGAACTTCACGCTCAGAAATCAATCACGTTTTTTAATTGAAGACAGTACCAATTATTTCAAAATGCTTAAAAGCATTGGAACGCCCAGAGTCGTGATCTCCAAGATCAGAAATTTCAATAGTTCTGTCGGTTTGCAGGAAGTAAAGACACTTGGAACAAATGAAGCGCTGAAAGGGCATTCGAATAGTTTGCTGATCAAAGATTATCGGGGTGTTTCTGTTCTATCGGCATTTAAACCTTTGAGCATTTTTGGAATGAACTGGGTCATCATGAGTGAGATCGATGAAGAGGAAGCTTTCTCTTCAACAGAAACTTTGAAAATGACCATCATCAAGGCCTTTTTTATATTATTGGTCTTGATGCTTGTCTCTTCGGTCATAGTTTCGCGTCAGATCACAAAGCCACTTAAGGTTCTTGAGAATGACGCTGTAGAATTATCAAAAGGAAATCTGGATATCAGTATCAATGTTGAACGAAGTGATGAGATCGGCTCGCTTGCAGATAGTTTCAGGGCTATGCAGCGATCGTTAAGTGATCTGATCCACGGTTTAGAGCATAAAGTAAAGGAACGTACAGCAGAAGTGCAGAATCAGAACAATATTATTCTGCATAAACAAAAGGAACATATTGACAGTTTGAATTATGCTAAGAGAATTCAGCAAACTTTGTTGGCCTCAGATAAATTTTTGACCAAATATTTGCCAGAGCATTTTCTGCTTTTCAAACCAAAAGATATTGTGAGCGGGGATTTTTACTGGGCCGCTAAAAATGATGATTATTTTTACCTGGCAGTTTGCGACAGTACAGGCCATGGCGTTCCCGGCGCTTTCATGAGTTTGCTGAACATGGCTTTTCTGAACGAAGCAGTGAACATGCGCAACATTCAGGAACCTCATAAGATAATGGGATTTGTAAGAGAGCGATTGATCACAAATCTTTCAAAGGATGGCAGACAAGACGGAATGGATGGTATTATTCTGTGTAAAAATTTAAAAACGGGTGAATTTACCTATGCCGCAGCACACAATGCCCCTGTTATTATCAGTGGCGATCAGATAATTGAAGGAGAAGCGGATAAAATGCCAATAGGAAAAGGGATAAGGGATGAAGAATTTAAATTACATACAGTGAATGCAAAGCCGGGAGACATCTTAGTTGTTTATACAGATGGTTATGCGGATCAGTTTGGAGGACCAAAGGGAAAGAAGATGATGTATAAACCTTTGAAAGAAAAACTGAAGCAATTCAGCAAATTGCCACTTTCAGATCAAAAACAAAATCTGGATTCTTTCTTCGAAGAATGGCGAGGCGATCAGGAGCAGGTTGACGACATCTGCATGATCGGAATAAAAGTGTGAGCAGATGGAGGAAATCCCGATTGAAGTTCAGCAATCTATTATTCGAACCTCGAGATTGACGACATCTGCATGATCTGCATAAAAATATAAACGCAGTGTTGATGTTGCGAAAGTGGCCGTAAAAACTCAGGTCTTGCTCAGATCACCACTTGTATTCCTTCACAACATTTACAAAGAATTTCACTTTTTCTTTATCAAGATCAGGATACAATCCATGTCCTAAATTACAGATGTAATTCTTCTTTCCGAATTGATTCAACATTGCTGTAGTCTCAGAAATGATCTTTTTCTCATCTGCATATAACAAGCACGGGTCGGCATTTCCCTGAAGTGTTTTGTTTCCGGTTTCCTTTCGAGCGTTTAGAGGATCGATCGTCCAGTCTAATCCAATAGCACTGCACTTTGTTTCGCTGATCTTTTTCAAAGCATAATGCGCATCCTTTGCAAAAACCGTTACAGGCACCAATGGAGAAAGAGCATCACAGATCATAGAGATGTACTTCAATGAAAATTCATAATACATTTTCTCACTCAGTACTCCGGCCCATGAATCAAAAATTTGTAAGAGATCAGCCCCTGCATTTACTTGACCCTTTAAATAATTAATTGAGCTAAGGGTAATTTTTTCTAAAAGCTGATGAGATAACTCGGGTTGTGTATATAAAAATTGTTTTGCTTTACTGAAAGTCTTGCTACCTCCTCCTTCTATCATGTAAGCAAAGATGGTCCAGGGTGCGCCACAAAAACCGATCAGAGGCACTCGATCATTTAAATTCTTCTTAGTTAATTGTAAAGCTTTCATCACGTAATCCAGATCACCGGCCTCTGCAATTTTTAACGCATCAATGTCTCTTTTACTTTTTATTGTATTTGGAAAAAATGGTCCTTTTGCTTCGATCATTTCGTACGGCAAACCCATTGCTTCAGGGATCACAAGAATATCACTAAAAATAATGGCAGCATCCACTCCCAAAATATCTACAGGTTGTATGGTTACCTCGCAAGCCATTTCAGGATTTTTCACAAATTCAATAAAGTTCTTGGCTTTGCTTCTTACAGCTCTGTACTCAGGCAAAACACGTCCTGCTTGTCGCATGAGCCAAACAGGAACTCGTTCAACTTCTTCTCCCCTGGCTGCTCTCAATAAAAGATCATTCTTTAACATGGTGCAAATTTATAGGTTTTAAGATTTTTAAAGTCATTCAATTGTCATTTAAATTTAAGATGAACTTGATCTTTATCAGGATGAACGGCTCTGCTTGCTTAGATTTAGGTTGTAAATTGCGGAATGAATATCTACATGAAAAAAATACTGTCTCTTATCGTAATGTGCTCGGCTACCCTTCTTCAGGCTCAGCAGCATTTTTGTTCTAAAGCGAAATCTGCATCTGCAAGTAATAACTTGATCCTTCAGCTAAGGACTTCTCAACTTCTGCCACAGATATCACATGAACTTAAATACGATGTGAAATTTGTGCACCTTGATCTGAATCTTGAAAGAACAAACAAGTATGTGATCGGTGGAGTCAAAACGGTAGCCAATGTGATCGCACCTACGCTAGATACTTTTCAAACCTTGCTTCATCAGGCGTATACCATTGATTCTGTCCGTTTCAACGGAGCTTTATTGGCGAGTATCAGAAAAGACAGTCTTATTAAGGTGAAACCTGCCACACCTCTGGCAAACGGCAGCAGTTTTACGGTGATCGTTTATTATAAGGGAACTGCGCCAACAGGTGGTGGTGCTATTGGAAGTGGTTATAGTAACGGCAATTCGCAAACCTGGGGCAATCAGGTAAGCTGGAGTTTAAGTGAAAGCCTAGTGGCCTATCATTGGTGGCCTTGCAAACAGATCCTTACTGATAAAATAGATTCTTCATGGGTTTCCGTAACAACTGATTCTACTAATAAAGTAGGTTCAAACGGTCGACTTAAAAATGTAGTGATCATTGGAAATAAAAAGCGATATGAGTGGCAATCCCGTAAGCCGATCGATTATTACCTGATCTCCGTTGCTATTGCCAAATACAAGGAATACAAGCAATATGCCCATCCGCTCTACCTTCCCAATGATTCTATTTTCATTCAGAATTATATTTATGATAATGCGATCAATAATCCACAATGGATCAATACACAGAAAATTCAACTGGATAAAATGCCACAGGTTCTGGAATTTGAAAGTAAAATGTATGGAATGTATCCTTTCTATAAAGAAAAATATGGCCATTGCATGGCTCCATTCGGAGGAGGTATGGAACATCAGACCATGACCAGTTTAGGATATTTTGATTACTATGTGGACGCTCATGAACTTGGTCATCAGTGGTGGGGAGATAATGTGACATGTAAAAGCTGGGGTGATATATGGATCAATGAAGGCTTTGCTTCTTATACCGAACATCTTGTAGCCCAATACCTGGATAATGCCAATTTTGCTTCTAATTTAACTGGTGTGCATAATAATGTAATGAGTCAGCCGAGTGGTAGTATATTCTTTACCGATACATTGAATACAGCCAGAATATTTGACTCAAGACTTACTTATAATAAAGGAGGTTCTATTATTCACAGCCTTCGTTTTTTAACGAATAACGATACTTTGTGGTTCAATACACTAAGGAGTTTCCAAAACACCTATAAGAACTCAACTGCTTCAGCAATTGATTTTAAGAATCACTATCAGTTACAAACAGGTATTGATCCTACTGTCTTTTTCAATCAATGGTATTACGGAGAAGGTTACCCGACATTTAATGTGAAATATGCAGTTGGAGGGAATGTATGTTATATACAAAGTACACAAAGCACAAGTACACCTTCAAGTGTTGCTTTATTCGTCACTCCAATTGAATATAAGATACAGAGAAGTGGCGCTGCTGATACCACCATTCGTGTGATGCACACAAACACCATTGAAAACTATTCTGTCGCCCTAAGCGGAACAGTAACAGGTATTGTTTGCGACCCAAACAACTGGATCATCAACAAAGTAATAGGTCCAACACTTGACCAGTCGATCATTGGAATTGAAGAATGGAGCTCAGCTATTTCTGCTTTCATTTTAGGACCCAATCCAACAAAAGGAATTGTTAGTATTAAAAATACATCAGGCCTCGTTTTGAATGCTTCACTAAAGGATCTTAACGGAAAATTATTACAAGAAAAGATCATTAACGTTAACGCTGAATTTGATCTTTCACCCTATCCAAATGGAACTTATTTGGTGTCTTTAAAAACTTCAGAGGGAAAAGAAATGATAACCAGAAAGGTGATCAAACATTAAGTCCCCTACTAATAAAAAAGTCCTTCTGAAAACAGAAGGACTTTTTTGTTTAAGATCGATTTCCTTATTTGAGCAAGGTTACTTTACCTGAGAATTCTTTTGATTTACCGAGATTGTTTGTCAGCTTGATCTTCCAAACATACACGTCCTGTTTCAACACTTCACTTCCTCTCTTTGGATAAGTTCCATCCCATCCTTGTGTGAATTCAGTTGTTGTGAACAAGCGCTCGCCCCATCTGTCAAAAATATTCAACTCATAATTTGTAATTCCAAATCCTTTTGGCTGGAAGATATCATTCACACCATCTCCATTCGGAGAAAATGCATCCGGCACATAAATTCCGAAATCATCTCCAACTAAAATTGGTTTTACGATGGTATCCTTACATCCATGATCACTGATCACGATCAATGCAACTGCATATGACCCCGGATCGAGATAAGACATATTCAGTACAGGTTTATAAAAGGCCTGTGTTTTCAGATGTGAGAAGGACCATGACCATTCCGCAATAGGTGCTTCGCGAGATGCATCTGTAAATTCAATGTTCTCATTGATGATCGGCTTCGTAGGACTGAAATTAAAATCAGCAACAGGTATTGGCCAGGCATCCACTCCTAAAGAAGATACATTCTTACATCCATAGATATCTGTGTACTCAGTTGCAATAATGTAGTGGCCCGGTTTTGTATAACAATAACTAGTTGTAGTACCTGATCCATTTCCTCCATCACCAAAACGCCAGCTGGATGCTACGATCTGATTGCTGCTTTGCTGTCCAAGATTTACACATAATGGAACACAACTTTCGAGTTTGTCACTTGTGATCTTGAGATTTGGTAATGGACGAACAAGCACATTTACATAACCATATCCTTCGCAACCGATGGCATCATGCACAAACACGGTATATATACCAGAAGCTTCCGTACTCAAATTATGTAAAGGAGGATTTTGTAATACAGAAAGGAAGTTCAAAGGACCTTCCCAAGAATATAACAATGCATTTGCAGCATTTGCCGTTAACTGTATGTTTTGTCCTGAGCAAATCGGGCCTTGATAACTTGCAGTTACTGTTGGCATAGGATTTACAGACACTTGTGCAATTCCTGAATTCACGCAACCGTTCAGGTCAGTTACAACGACTGTGTAAATACCTGCCATGTTCATGTTTGCATTTGGAATCGTAACTGTTGATGTTGAAGCTGTGAAGCCAAGAGGTCCGGTCCATGAATAGGTATTACCTCCACCGGCCCAAATTGTAATTGGTTTATTTGCACAAACTGTAGATCCTATAGTACCTACGAATGGCAATGGATTTACGCTAACTGTAATAACACCAAATCCAACACAACCCTGCAGATCCGTTACTGTTGCTGTATAAGTACCAGCATGAGTCATGCTTGCATGGCTGATATTGATACTGCTTCCGATATTAGAATAATTATTTGGACCAGCCCATTGATAAGCAAATCCACCATTACCACTGATAGTTAAAAGCTGATCTTCACAAACCGGTGCATTCGTAACAAGAATGGGCTGAGGTAATGGCATCACTGTTGCATCATAGGTTGCAAAACTTGTGCAGAATCCAATTGAAACACTCAATGTATAAATTCCCGAATTGGCCTGAGTAACATTCGTAATACTTGGACTTGCCATATTACTTACAAAACCATTCGGCCCTGTCCATGTATAAGAAACGGCGCCGGATCCATTCAAATTAAGTGTTCCTCCAAAGCAAGGTGTGTTAGCATTGATAGTAGGTGAAGGAACAGGGATCACAGATACATTTGAAACCGCTGTACCAGTACATCCACCTACACTGGTTCCAACAACTAAGTATTGACCTGTCATATTTGGCTGAGCATTTGGAATCACAGGGTTTTGTACAATGGACATAAATCCATTCGGACCTGTCCAAACATAAGTTCCTGCACCGTTCGCAATTAAATTCAATGGTTGATTACTGCAAATTGTTGGGCTGTTTACAGTAACAGTAGGAAGAGGATTTACTACGATCTGGAAATTAGCTGTATTTGTACAACCATTGATAGAAGCACCCAAAATCGAATAGGTTGTAGTAACCGTTGGAGTGACTACAAAAATATTATTATTAATGTTACCTGGATTCGTTGTATAAGTAACTGCACCGTTCAACGTTACGTTTGCGCTGCTACCTATGCAAAGGGCAGATGGGTTTGGAACAGCGGTGATTGTCGGTGTAATGCCAACCGTTAGTAATACTGTTCCGGTTCCGGTACATCCTGCACTACTGGTTCCGGTAACGGAATAAACTGTTGTAACGAGTGGACTAACAGATAAGGTAGATCCTGGTATGGCACCCGGATTCCAAGTATATGTTCCTCCGACTCCGGCACCGTTCGCGGTTAAAGTAGCAGTTCCCCCATTACATATGATGGTAGGGTTTGAAACAGCAGTTACAGTAGGAGATGGATTGACATATACAGTGGCCGTTCCACTGCAATTTGTTCCGGATGAAACAACTGCTGTGTATGTACCAGGTTGATTAAAATTAATTGTGAAAGTGTTATTTGGACCGACTATACCCGGACCGGACCATAATACAGTATTCGTATTGGTATTCGGCGAAACTGACATGGTACTAGGACCTGTAAAACAAGTAGGAGCTGTAATGGTTGGAACCAATAATCCTCCTAAACCGACAACAGTGTAGGAAGCAGTAATTGAATATCCCGGACAACTATTACAACCACTGATCGTATACGAATAAACACCAGGCTGATTCACATTGATCGTTGGTGTGTTCTGTCCGTTCACAATTCCTGGACCAGCCCACGTAATGGTACCACAAGTTGGTGTAACAGGAGTTGTAGTTGGCGATCCATATCCTCCTGTCCAATTAAAACTACCGTTGCCTAAAACTTGCGCGACCAATGGGATCTGTGGTAAATTACAAGTTAATGTTCCACCTAAAGGAGCAACAATTATTCCTGTTGGAGTTCGTAAAGAGCAGCAGGCGTAATCACCTCCACCAGGTAAAGGCTGCACGGTGCTAATAATATTTGAACTTCCAACGATCATGTTACCGATATAGTCGGTACCATTACTGTTGTAATACATCATTCTCACTAAAGGATTGGGAGTATTCAGAATTGCGAAACCACCTCCGGCAGTTTGACTGATCATTCCTGTAATAGACCACGAACAAGTTAAAACACCTTGTGGGTTGTAGCAGTAAATTCCCTGTTGATTATTTGCACGAAGAATGTAGAAGTAGTTTTGATCGTCGCACACTACATCGTAAGGACCACCACCACCAAATGCAGGCACAAGAGTTGTAAGCAATACATCCGGTCCTGTGCCGTTGTACATGTAAATATTTCCGGAAGCACCAACAAGATTGTATAATCGAGAAGAACCACCACCAAGGTTGACCGCTGCACCGTTAGAAAGAGCGTGACCTGTATTTACCCAGTTACCGGCATTGTTATAATACCAGTAAGTACCACCATTCGTTGTCCACCAAGTTGGATTGGGAGCAGGAAATCCGAATGCAGGCCCTATTGCCAAACCACCAGCACCAGGAGGTAAATTCGTCAGCACATTTGTTGGAGGTCCATTCGGTAATGTATGCCCGTTAATGATAGTACCATTATGCGCATAAATGGAGTTGGTGGGGCAACTTGGTTGTTGTCCCGGTTGTTGTGCGAACAAACTCCCGACTAAAAAAGTCAGTAGAAAGGTCAGGTTTAAAAAATTTTTCAATGTGTGTAATTTAATTTAATCTAAAAGTACTTTCTTTTTTCAATTCTGGTCATTTACTTACTCATTCATATTCGCTTTTGGCTCAATAAGCAAGAAGGGCAGGAAAGAATAAAAATAACAAATATCGAATGCGAAATGCTTACCGTTCATTCAAATTCCAATGAAAAAGAGGTGATTTTTCATTAAAATGAAGTATTATTTTTCCTAAATGGCTTTAGGATTTGGGATTTCAGAACACCCATTCAAACACACGTCCATTTTAAATTGATTAATTTCACTCAAAATAAATTTTATGGAAGAACCGATCAGCGCCGGAAAAAGTCCAATTGCCGTACAACTTGAAGAAGGAAAAACTTACGCTTGGTGCTCATGTGGCAAATCTAGCAAGCAACCATTTTGTGACGGATCACATAAAGGTTCATCATTTGTACCAAAAGTATTTGTTGCAACTGAAACGAAAACTGCTTACTTGTGTGCATGTAAAAAAACAAAGAATCCGGGCTTCTGCGACGGCACGCATAAAAGCATTTAAGCGTTTTAGTTTATAAGCTTTGGTGAATTTTTTCGCTAAGAGTAAAATGATAATGAAAAGCAAATGAACTAAATGTTCAAATGCATTTTGATTTGAAGTGCTGTTCTTTTAGTACCCTCGCCAGGAATCGAACCTGGATCTAGCGTTTAGGAAACGCTCGTTCTATCCATTGAACTACGTGGGCATTCAGTGCTTGTTCTATCCTTCGCCGCGGCGAAGAACTACGTGGGCATTCAGTGCTCGTTCTATCCTTCGCCGCGACGAAGAACTACGTGGGCAATTAATGGGTGACAAAAATACGAAAACTATTGAACTGTAAGTGTTCTAAGGCCTCCTAAATGCTTTACTGATTACCTTATTTCTTAGCCTTGCTTACCTGAACACTCACTCTATAAACCAAGAACAAACAAGCCAGCATGAAGCCCAACATGCAATAGCCTAGTATATCAAAATTCTGAATTGGGCTTCCTTTTGATTCCTGAACAATGATCAGTCCGGCAACGGTGGCAGCCAGTCCTCCTGCCATCTGCTGCAACGAGGAATTGATACTCATGTAAGCCCCTCTGTCGGCTGGCAAAGCCACTGCCGAATTCAATGCCGTTGAAGGAACCATTCTGCTCATGATTCCCATAAATAAGATCATGTTTATAAGAGTCACTAACCAAACAGGATTCGGACCCATGTTGGTATAAATTACGATCATGACACATGCAATGATAGTTCCCGCTGTGAATAAATGGAATTTCTTGAATTTATCACTTAATTTTCCGATCACAGGCATAATGATCATGGATGAAAGACCCGTGAAAAGAAAGATGAGAGGCAGTTCCTCTTGTTTGATCATTACATTATTCACCAAAAATGCAGAAGAAAAAGGCATGATCATAAAACCACCCATTGAGAGAAATGCGATAGCAAAATATCCCCACAGATATTCCCGCTTGATCAAAGTTTTCCATAAGTGCTTCAATGGACTTTTGGTGGTCTGAAGCTTTAAGTGTGCCGTAACGGGTTTTAATTTTGCAAGGAGTAATATTAGAGCGGTGGATGCAACAATAACAACCATAAAGAAAGAAGCATTCCAGTTAAAACTTGTTGCAAGAAATAATCCAGCTGGTATTCCTAAGATCTGAGCTCCTGAAAAAGACATTTGTACAAACCCCATGACTCTTCCTCTTTGTTGAAGTGAAAAAAGATCTGCAACGATCGCCATGGAAATTGAACCGATCACTCCACCAAACAAACCAGTCACGATCCTCGCGATTAGAAGTGTTTCGTAATTAAAGGCCAGTCCGCAGAAAACAGTTCCCAAGATAAAACCAGTATAAAAAAAGACAAGTAGTTTTTTTCTGTCAAATTTATCGGCAAAACCTGCAGCAAGAAATCCGGAAATTCCGGCACTGATGGCATAAGCTGACACTACCGATCCAAACTGTACAGTTGTCATTTCAAGTGACTTCATAAGAATATCACCTAAAGGTGAAAGGATCATGAAGTCAAGAACGATAGTGAATTGAAGCAAAGCCATTAAAACGATAATGAATTTTTGATAAGGAGTGAATGGCGTGGGTTTTTCGTTGTTCATTAAAAAGAATAAGGACGAAAATAATGATATAAATCCGTTTCTATCTTTCAGGCAAGATGAATCTTTTTGATTTTTCCAACAATTTACATTTATTCTGTTTTCCTCAAACTCTTAAACGACTGAGCAGTTTAAATCCTAAAACAATAGCAAAACAAACTGCTGTAAAAAAGACCATATCAATAAAAACACTTCCTTCTCCTTTTGCCCTGATCATGGAAGTTCCGATGATAAGAAAACTGATCAATATAGATAAGGCAAGTGTTTTTCCTGCTTGCCTGATCGAGCGCGTGAACATCTCCTGGTTTCCTAATTTGATATCATGCGTGAGTTTTCCGCTCTTAATGTTGTAAAGTATCTCGCTTATCTCATCAGGAAGTGAAGTTCCTAATTTCAGGTATTTCTTAACCGTTCTCAATAAGACTTCGCCTATTTTAGGTAAAGAGTATTGCTTCTTGATCAGATTTACAGCATAGGGCCTGATCAGTGATGAGATTGAGATCGATGGATCCAGTCTTAAGCCAACTTTCTCAATTGTTGCAATGGATTTAATCAGAAGGAAAATACTTGCCGGTATCTGCACGCCGTATTTTCGAATAATGATAAAACATTCATCAAGTATTAGAGAGATCTTCAAATGTTCGTAAGGAACGCTCTTGTATTTTTTCATTAACTCATTCAGTGAAAACTCTAGGTCCTCTACCTTGTTGAACTTGATATTTGTATTTAAAAGTAATATTGCTTCACAAAGTAATGTGCCGTCTTTTTGGTCCAAAGCTCGAACGAACTTGGCCAGAAATTCCATTTGCGAAGGCTTCAGCGAACCAACCATTCCAAAATCGATGAGACCAATTCGATTGTTTTCAAGAACAAACAGATTCCCGGCATGCGGATCGGCATGAAAGAAACCGTGTTCAAATATCATTTTTAAAAAAACATCAACGCCGTTCTGAGCAATTTGTTTCTGATCCAATCCTTGCTTGTTGATCTCTATCAGATCGTCAGGCGAAATTCCATCAATGTATTCGATCACCAACAATCGGGATGTTGAAAGAGCTTCATAAACTTTCGGTATTTTACAATGTGATACATCTCTGAACATTTCTCCAAACCTTCGAGCATTGGCCAACTCGTTTGTGTAATTCAACTCATTCCTCATCGTCTCTCCGAATTCCTGCACAATGCCTTCTAAATTCATCACAATGAATTCCGGATATTCTTCTGAGATCTTATGCGCAATGTATTCCAATATCTGCAGATCCAGTTTTATTTTCTCTTTGATATGCGGACGTTGAACTTTTACAACCACAACATCTCCGTTCAATAAACGAGCTCTGTAAACTTGTCCCATAGAAGCTGAACCGATACAAACATAATCAAACTCACAAAAGACCTGTTCAAGCGGCGCGCTTAATTCTGATTCGATCAGCGACATGGCAATGTCATGATCAAAAGGTTCGGCTCCTGTTTGAAGTTTTTTCAATTCATACCTTAGTTTTTCTGAAATGATATCTGGCCGGTCTGCCAAGATCTGTCCGAACTTCACAAAAGTTGGACCTAATTTTTCAAGCATCATTCTTAATCGCACCTGAGGCGAAAGAATGATTCCATTGTGTTTAAAACGCGAAGGAACAAGAAATAGTAAGAAACGCTGTTTACCGATCCAGCGGGTATAATAATAAGCGAATACGATCCCGAGGATGTTCATTCCTCTGAAGAGGCGAAGAAAGAAGTTGTGTATCTTCAGAAATCCAAACATGTTTCGCTTTATTAATCATTGTCCTGATTGATTGTACGGTGAATTTTCTGTCCGGTTACGTTTTGGAGCAACTATTTTTTGCTGTTAAGCAGTGTTAATGCCATGAAGTGAATATGTACTCATTCCGTTATCAAACAAAAAATAATTGTAAATTTGCGTAGTGCCTAAAAACATAAGTTTCATATTCCTATTTTGCCTTTTAACCTGTGCTTTCAACCTGAGATCACAGGATCAGGAGGTCAATGAACTGCGTTTACAGCAGATGATCGAGAAAAAAGCTGATTACAACCGACAAAGCGGAGGTGGTTTGGATGGATATCGTATCAAGATCCATTTTGGGGTAGATCGCGAACAAGCCAAGGCTGTCAGAAATAGATTCTCGGCGAAATTTGCCACATACGATACCTATGAGGAATATCAGCAACCCAATTTTGTAATTTTGGTGGGAGATTTTAAGACCAAGCTTGAGGCTTTCTCCAACATGAAAAAAATTCAGGCTGAATTCCCGAATGCCTTCATCGTAAAAGATAAGATAAAGGTCAATTAGATCTGATTAACCTCCCGCCTTCTTTACCTTATAATTCATTTCGCTCAGTATCTTCACAAGCTTATCACGATGATCTCCCTGTAAAAGTATTTCTCCGTTCTTCACACTTCCCCCCACTCCACATTTCTGTTTTAGAGTTTTTCCAAGTGTTTCCAGATCATCTTCCTTTCCAATGAAACCAGTTACACGACTTAGCAATTTACCGCCACCCAAACGATCAAGATAAATCTTGAGCTGTTGTTGAGAAGCCGGCAATGTTGCGTCTCCTTCTTCTTGTTCCTCTTCCGGTTTAAAATTCGGATTCGTGCTGTAAACCATACTGCCGTTGTTCTTTTTCTTGCTGCTCATTTTCTGTTTTTTAATATCAGTAAAGTAATGCTGATTGCGACTAACACTAACAAATTAAAGTAAAGATAAGGAAAACTAAAATCTTTGTCGTTCTTCTTTTCATTTAACTGTTGTTCGTTATACGCATTCTCTCTTTTGTTCTTTGCATTCGCCTTCATTAAACTGTCTTTAAGAAAAAAATGTTTGCTCAATAAGGTATAAGCGATCTCAAAATTCCCTTTTTCTGCCATCTGAACCGATCGTTGTTTTAGCCATTGGATCCTTCCACCCAAATAAGCTTGCTTGCTTATGATCGTATCTGCTCTTAACAGATATTCTTCAGCCATTGCTACATCTTTTTTATAAGATGCTGCAAGTGAAAGATTCAGGTATGTATCTGCTTTTTCTGTTTCAGCATCCATCATTTCATATAGCTTGATGGCATCCATGCAACAAGCAATTGCTTCGTCTTGCAGGTTCATCACCATTTTTACAACTGCTATATTATTCAAAGCTTGCGCTTGCAATTCATGATCATTCTGTTTCTTCCCAATTCGTAAGGCTCGGGCAAAATAATCGGCTGCTTTGAATAAACTCAAACTGTCTTTTTCCAGAGAACCTTTGTTTGCATTCAATGTCCCCAGATTAAGTAAGCATGCTGGGATCTGTTCGTTTTCATTTAACTCAAGTGCTATTTTTAATGCTTCTTCATAATGCCTTTCTGCTGCAATAGCCAATTCCATGTTGCTATAAACATTTCCAAGATTGATATGACTTTTCATCAATCCCTTTCTATCATTTATCTTCTCTCTTTTCTCTAAAGCTTGTTTATGGAATAGTAATGCTTTTGGAAGATCCCCTTTTCTGTAATACAAAATACCTTTCAGGCTTTTGGCTTTGGCGATGTGAAAAACAGAATGGCTTTTCTCTGCAAATCTCTCAGCCAATTCACTGCAATCAAAACTATACAATGGATCTGTACTTCTATGAGAAAATCCTTCTTGATAAAAGAGTTCCACGCGATCTGTATCGGAAGGGAGTTTTAAGGCAACAGCAAGTATTGAATCGGTTGACTGGGCCCGGACATTTAATAAAATGAGGAAAAGTATGAAAACAAAAAGAGCTCTCACGCGTTTCAAATATATACATTTAAAGCCAAAATCATTCTATGATCCACTACTCGATCAGCAGAAAAAATCCTGCTTCTCACTACGTTTATTTTGATCTTTTAATTGATCAGGTTAACTCCGATTCGCTAGAATTACAACTGGCCGCATGGAGACCCGGAAGATATGAGCTTGGGAATTTTGCTAAGAACATAAAACGTGTGGATGCATTCGATCAGAACAATGAGCCTGTATCTTATCGCAAGCGATCCAAGGATCTTTGGGTGCTGAATACTAAAGGGTGTTCTTCCCTGAAAATAACGTACAGTTACTATTGCAACGAATTAAATGCCGGAGCTTGTTTTTCAGATGTAGATCAGTTGTATCTGAATCCGGTTCATTGTTGCATGTGCGTAATTGGAAGAGAAAATGACGCGCATGTAATGGAACTCCAGATCCCTGATGAATTTAAAATTGCTTCTTCCTTGAAAACAGAAGGGAGAAAACTGATCGCTTCCAATTATCATGAATTGGTTGATTCACCCTTTATCGCATCAGCACAACTCCAGACAGAAAAATATTCGGTAAACAACATTGATTTCTATCTGCATTTCAATGGTACATGCCGACCCGACATTGATAAATACAAAAAAGATTTTTCAGCCTTCACAAAAAAACAAATTGAGTTCTGGGGCGATTTTCCAGTGAATGAATATCATTTTCTGTTTCAGGTGCTAAGTGTAAAATTCTACCACGGCGTTGAACATCAAAAAAACACAGTCATTGCGATCGGTCCGGGCTACGCGATCAATGGTGGTGCCACGTATGAAGATGTGCTTGGAGTGAGTTGTCATGAATTGTTTCATACCTGGAATATTAAATTCATTCGTCCTGCCGAAATGCTGCCATATGATTACACAAAGGAAAATTATGCACGAACCGGATATGTATATGAAGGATTTACTACTTATTACGGAGATAAATTATTATTGAGCAGTGATGTTTTTACGGAGAGGCTGTATTTAGATACGTTGCAGGAAAGACTGGTCAAACACTTTCATAATTTTGGGAGGTATAACTTAAGTGTTGCCGATAGCAGTTGGGAAACCTGGCTGGATGGGTATGTTCCCGGAGTGCCCTACAGAAAAACGAATATTTACGATGAAGGAAATCTGATCGCATTTATGCTGGACATTAAGATCATGCAAAGCACTCAAAATAAAAAAAGGCTGAGGGATGTATGTGTGATCCTGTATGAACGTTTCGGAAAAATGAAGAAAGGTTATCATGAAAAAGACGTGATCGACATTTGCAATGAAGTAAGTGGTACCGATCTAACTTCCTTCTTTACAGAATATGTTTATTCTACAACAGATTTTGAGGCCGGTTTGATTCCCTGTTTTGAATACATCGGTCTTGAATTTACAAAGGCAAAGAGTCCAAATCACTGCGAACATTTTTACGGATGCAAAGCGGTAGAAGCAGGCGCCTATTCAAAACTGACGCTTGTTGCACCTTATTCTCCTGCCTGGAAAGCAGGTTTGTTTGCCGGAGATGAGATCCTTGCAGTGAATGGAATGATACTAAAGAACAATTTCAATCAATGGCTGGAATATTTTGAGAAGGATGAAATGATCTCTTTGACCGTGAATAGTGGAGATAAGTTGAGAACAATGAACCTGCAAAAAGACAAAAGAGGAAACACATTTTTCTTTGATCCAAAGCTATCTTTGTCCGAAACTTCAACGGAAGACCAAAAGTCCAATTTTAAGTTATGGAGATTTATCTAACTGTTTGTCACTTATTTACAAAATTTAGATTTAAGTCTTGTTAAAAACTTTCGGTCTTAAAAAACCTAAAAATTGATATTAAACAGTAATTTCAATTTATTAATTAACTAAAAAAATAAAAAATGGAAGAAACAACACCAACAGGAACAACAACTGAAGCTGCGGCAACAAGACCCACCTTCTTAACAGTACTTTGTATATTATCATTTATTGCTGCAGGTTTAGGAATTATTGCCTACATCGGAGCAATTGCTCTTGTAGGAGCGGTATCTGCTGCTGCAGGTGCAGTAGGTGATGCAATGTCAACAGAGGCTGGCGCAGCTATGTCGGCAGCTATGTCTAGTGGACCAAGTGCAGGTCTTATCTGGGCTTATATCGTTGTAGGTTTCATCACAACTTTAGTAGGTTTATTCGGAGTAATTAAAATGTGGAAACTTCAAAAAGTTGGTTTCTTCATTTACACCGGATGTGCTGTTGCCTCAATGGTAATGGGAATGATCTATTCAGGATTCTCAGTAATGGGTGTTCTTTTCCCGGTATTGTTCATCGTTCTTTACGGTTTGAACCTAAAGCACATGAAATAGTCCTTTAAAGGAATCTTTTTAAGAACCCCTTTCTGACCGAAAGGGGTTTTTTTATTGGAGGCTACTTGGCATTGGATGTTGTGTCATTTGAATGACTGTTTTTTCGAATGGTCATGACCACACTTTAAAAACATCTCAAAACACAAAACAATAAAACCTTATATTTATAAAAAAATAAAAATGGAACAAAACACTACATCAGACCCAAATGCCGGTAAGAGCTTGGGCGTAGCCGGCCTCGTGGTTGGTATCATTTCTTTAATTTTCTCCTTCATTCCTTGTCTTGGAGCCTGGGCCTTTATCCCTGCCATCGTTGGGATCATTCTTTCTGCTGTTTCAATGAAACAAGCCGGACCAAACGGATCCAAAGGAATGGCGATCGGTGGATTGATCTGCGCAGTTATCGCTGTGATCTTTGCTTGCTACTGGCTTTACCTAATGTTCTTTGGAGTAGGAAAAGTAATGGATGAAATTCAAAAATCAGGCATGATGGATTCACTTGATAAAGCTTTCAAACAAATGGGTGATTCAATGAACAAGGCTGTGAAGATCCTCGAAGAAGTAAAGGACACAACAAACAAACAATAAATGCTCAAAACGCCATCTTATCTTTTCATAAGCTGGGTGTTTTTTATTTTGATAGGAATGGTCTTTGGCTATTCCTATCTTTTTTATCCCAATAAACATCCTATTGATTGTGTTATAAAAGAAAGAACAGGAAAGGACTGTCCTTCCTGTGGATTCTCCCGGTCTTTTTCACATTACACTCATTTTGAGTGGAAGGAAGGTATAGCCTCCAATCCCCTTTCATTACCTGTATTCATTTATTTTTTACTGCAATTCCTGTTTCGTTTTATTCTGATCCTCAATTATAGAATTCGGATCTTTGAGATCCATTCCAAATTCATCAAAACCGACATTCTCATTAGCATTTCAGGTTTTTTATTTGCATTTTTACCTTTATTATTTAATCTATAACCTATGGAGATCAATACGGAAGATCAATTCACGAACGACATCGCGCCTCAAAAAAGATCCAATCTACTAACTGCAACATGCATTCTTACCTGGATCTGCTGTGCATTCATGTTTCTAAGCACTGTGGCCGGTATTTTCACGAATACACCGGAAAAACAAGCGGAGCAAGTTGAACAAATGAGAAAATTCAGTCCGGAAGCTGCCGACAAAATGGAAGCTGCTTTTGCCAATCAAGGTTCCGTTGGCCAGATAGTTAATATGGCTTTAAGTTTGATCGCATTGGGTTTAAGTTCACTTGGTGCCTACATGATGTGGCAATTAAAAAAGAAAGGTTTCTTTATTTATTTAGCCGGAGAAATTCTTCCTTATATCGGTATGTTGCTGGTTGGCCAGGAAGGCATGGCAGCTCTTACTTCAATTGATGCACCGGGAGTTTCGGGCAGCACCATTGCCATGATCATGATCGTACTTATGTTGGTATTTGATGCCGTTTTTGCGATCATGTATGCAGTCAATTTAAAATACATGAAGAATAATTGATCTAATTCTTCATGTCAGACTCCAAATATCCTAAAGGATTATTCTTTCTTGTCTTTACCGAATTCTGGGAAAGATTCGGTTATTATTTGATGATCGGGATCTTTACCCTTTACATGACCGCCGAAACAAAAGAAGGTGGTTTTGGTTGGGATAATGCACAAGCAGCAGACATCTACGGCACTTTTATTGCTGCCGCTTATCTAACGCCTTTTATGGGTGGATTACTTGCCGATCTTAAATTAGGTTATCGCTTCTCTATTACATTGGGTGGAATATTGATGGGTATTGGTTATTGCCTTCTTTCCATTCGTGAAGAATGGGCCTTCTACACTTCGCTTGTTATCATGGTGATCGGAAATGGATTTTTTAAACCGAATATTTCCACCTTGCTTGGGAATCTATTCAACGATCCTCGATACCGACATAAAAAGGACACCGGTTACAATATTTTTTACATGGGTATCAATCTGGGTGCATTCATCTGCAATTTTATCGGTGCCATCATGCTGAATAAAATAGGCTGGAACGGAGCCTTCATTGCAGCGGGAATTGGAATGTTCATAGGCGTGATCACTTTCTGGATAGGAATAAAAAATTACAAAGCCGTAGATGTACGCAAAGAGCCAACTCCTCAAGACAAACCTCTGTTAATGCAATTCGCAAAAATGATGCTGGCTGGAATTTTATTTGCTACTGTGGGCTGGTTCATTCCGGGTAGTGTATCCAGCAGCAACAGTACGGATGCTTTCTTTATGTTTTGTATTCCGGTGATCTATTTCTTCTCTTCCATCTATTTTAAAGCGAATGAAGAAGAAAAAAAGCCTTTAAGTACAATGTATATCATCTTTATCATTGTCATTCTGTTCTGGGCCATTTTTAAACAGAACGGAACAGCTCTCACAACCTATGCAAAATATTATACGGATAGAGAAAGTCCTGCTGCTATTGCCGATCTTACATCCAAATTAGGTTTCTCTGAAAAAGTAACAGCACAAAATTCAAAGACCAGTCAACTGGATGAACAATTCAGAAAAATGAAGGATGAAAAAGGTGAAACCGTCATGGTACAGGATTATCCGGCTTATTTCAAAAACCTGGATGCTTCTAAAGTCCCACCTCAGGGAGAATCATTGCAGTTATTCAACACCAGCATCTTTCAGTCCATCAATCCCTTTTTTGTTGTAATACTAACGCCATTGATCATTGCCGTATTCGCTTTTCTTCGTAAAAGAAATAAAGAACCAACCACTGCATCTAAAATTGCCGTCGGATTACTGATCTCAGCGCTTTCTACTTTGGTAATGGTTGCTGCTGTTGCTTATACAGGTAATGGGATCAATAAAGCAAGTGCCTGGTGGCTGATCGGAAGTTATGGTGTGATCACCATCGGTGAACTTTGTTTGAGTCCAATGGGACTATCAATGGTGTCTAAACTTTCACCTGCACGCTTTACGGCATTGATGATGGGAGGCTGGAGCCTGGCAACTTCCCTTGGGAATAAGGTAAGTGGTGAATTGGGTAAGAACTGGGACAAATTTGATAACAAAGCCTGGTTCTTTGTACTGAATTTTGCACTTCTTATGTTTGCATTCCTGATCATGCTCATGTTATTGAAAAAACTGAATCGTGTATTCAGGGAAAGTGCGCATTAAAAAATATCTTTGCTTAATAAAAATTTATCATGGCAACACACAACGAAGAATTTTTGAAACACCTGCGTGAAGATTTCATGAAGGGCACCTTGAATGAATCGGATGTAAATCCCGATCCAATGGAACAATTCAATCTCTGGTTTCAACAGGCTAATGAATCACACATGCCGGAATCACAGGCCATGACACTGGCTACGGTGGAGGACAATAAACCATCCGCCAGAATTGTTTATTTGAGAAAGATCCACAATAACAAATTCTGGTTCTATGGAAACTACAATTCCCGTAAAGGAAGGAGCCTGGAAAAAAATCCAAACGCTTCAGTCAATTTCTTCTGGCCTGAATTGCAACGACAGATCCGCATTGAGGGAACTGTAAAAAAGGCAACGGAAGACAACAGCGATAATTACTTTTCGCTCAGACCCTACGAATCTAAGTTAGGAGCATGGGCATCAGAGCAAAGCGCAAAACTTGGATCCCGAAAAGAACTGGAAGATAAACTTGAATCATTTCGGTTAAAATTTGATGGGAAAGATGTTCCTCGTCCTCCTCATTGGGGTGGCTGGATCCTGAAAGCAAATTATTATGAATTCTGGCAAGGAGGCATTAGCCGACTTCATGATCGCATTTGTTATGAATTGCAAGGGGAAAATTGGGTGATCGGTCGATTGTCACCCTAATTCAATAATTTAATTTGAATCAGAAGATGAAGATAGAAGTGTGGAGTGATGTAGCTTGTCCATTCTGCTATATCGGAAAGAAAAAGCTGGAATCTGCCCTATCCTCATTTGAAAATAAAGATCAGATTGAAGTGGTGTGGAAAAGCTATCAGCTGGATCCACAGATCGAAGATTCTTCTCTGAATGCCATTGACTATCTTTCCTTGAGAAAAGGAATTCCTTCAAACAAAGTTTTAGAAATGATGGCAGGAGTGAGGCAAATGGCTTCATCAGAAGGTTTGATCATGCATCCAGAAAAAGCTATTGTTGCAAATTCATTTGATGCGCATCGTTTATCTCACCTTGCAAGCAAATTTGCTGTTCAGAATGAAATGGAAGAACTTCTTTTTGAAACTTACTTTAAAGAAGGAAAGAATATAAGTGACAAAAAAACACTACTTGCATTGGCAGACAAAGCCGGAATTGATCACAAGGAGGCGGAAGATGTTTTGAATTCTGACCTTTATGCATCAGCGGTGGAAGATGATATTCGGGAAGGAAATGCTCTAGGCGTAAGAGGTGTTCCCTTCTTTGTATTCAATCGTACATATGCCATTTCAGGAGCACAGGATGCGCAGGTCTTTGAAAACACATTAAAAAGATCTTTCGAAGAATGGAATGAAAAAGTCATAACTAAATAAATATTCTAATTAAATCAACAATGAAAACGAACAAAGCAACTAAAATAAAAAACTTCGATCCGAATGGTATTGGTCAGTTAAATGACGGATTATTCGGATTGCCTTTCACCTTAGAAGAATGTGAAACGGTACTTGTCCCCGTTCCCTGGGAAGTAACGGTCAGCTACGGTGGAGGAACTGTGAATGGTCCAAAAGCCATTTCTGATGCCAGTTATCAGGTAGACCTCTATGATCCGGTGGTAAAAGATGCCTGGAAAAAAGGTATTGCCATGGATAAGATCAATACTTCTCTGAAACAAAAAAGTAGCCTGCTTCGTAAAAGTGCAGAACGTTATATTGATGCTTTGGCAAAAGGCGGAGATCCGGAATCGCCTAAACTAAAAGCACAAGCGGTTAAAATTCAAAAAGAATGTCTTTCGCTTAATAAATGGGTGAAGGAGCGCTGTCTGCATTTTTTGGATCAGAATAAAACAGTTGGACTCATCGGAGGAGATCACTCTACCCCATTGGGAATGATGCAGGCGCTTGCTGAAAAGTTCGGCAATTACACCATTCTTCAGCTGGATGCGCATGCCGATCTAAGAAATGCCTATGAAGGATTTGAGTTTTCACATGCCTCTATCATGTTCAACGCACTGAAAATAAAAGAAGTTGAAAAACTCGTGCAAGTTGGTATTCGTGATTACTGTGAAGAAGAACTGGATCTCATCAATAACAGCAAAGGAAGAGTCAAGACTTTTTTTGACCGAGATATAAAATACCAGATGTATAACGGTGACAGCTGGGACAGGATCTGCAATCGCATCATTGCTGAACTTCCTAAGAATATTTATCTGAGTTTTGACATTGATGCACTCGATCCTAAATTATGTCCGAATACGGGAACGCCGGTAGCTGGTGGTTTTGAAACCGAACAGATCTTGTTTCTATTGGAGAAAATAGTGAAAAGCGGAAGAAAGATAATTGCATTCGATCTCAATGAAGTGACGCCGGGGAAAAAAGATGAGTGGGACGCAAATGTAGCTGCTCGCTTATTGTATAGGATCTGCAATCTCGTTATGATGAGCCAGGGTAAATAATACGTGAGGACCTTATTCTTCATATTTTTTGCAACTCAATTAACCGCTGCCAAACTAAAAGATGGTCCCTATCGTGCTGTTCTCACTTTAGACCCTCAGGAAAACATCGAACTCCCTTTCAATTTTGAGGTCCTGCAGAATGGTAAAAAACTGATCATAAAGAACGGAGAGGAAAAGATAGTTGTTGATGAGATCAAGAAAAAAGGCGATTCTGTATTCATAAAAATGCCCGTTTTTGATACCGAATTCAGATGCAGGATCACAGAAAAAGGTTTAGAAGGATTCTGGTACAATCATTACCGAAAAGAAAAGAATGTAATTCCATTCAAAGCTACTTATGGTGAGTCCAATCGTTTCCCTTTTGTTCCAGGTAAGGCCAATCCCTATTTCGAAGGAAGGTGGGAAACTACTTTTTCTCCCGGCACAGGTGACAGTTCGAAAGCGATCGGAATTTTTCATCATCTCGAACAAACGGATTATCTATCCGGCACCTTTCTGACTGAAACAGGGGACTATCGGTTTTTAGAAGGAATGAAACACAATAACGAGATCTATCTTTCCTGTTTTGACGGCAGTCACGCATTTCTTTTTATTGGATCCATGAAGCCAGAGGAAGAAATAATTAAAGGCAAGTTTTATAGTGGTGCACATTGGCAGGAAAACTGGATCGCAAAGAAGAACGAACAATTCAAGTTGAAAGATCCGGAAGAGATCACACTGATAAAAAATAAAGATGAAATAATCGATCTCACCTTCATGAACTTCGACAAAAAGATGGTCTCACTGCATGATAAAAAATTTGAGAATAAGGTCATTGTGCTACAGGTAATGGGAAGCTGGTGTCCCAATTGCATGGATGAAAGTGCTTATCTCAGCACAATCTATAAAACCTATAAAGAACAAGGTCTTGAAATAGTTGCCCTGGCATTTGAGAAAACAACAGATTTTGAAAAGGCAAAGGCACAGGTGAGTCGCTTGATAAAAAGATATGACATTCAGTATACGGTACTCTTACCCTTGCAAACCGGGAAAGACAAAGCTTCTGAAAGCCTGAATTTTGTAAATAAAATAACAGCCTTTCCTACAACTATATTCCTTAACCGGGAACATAAAATCGTAAAAATACATACCGGATTCAGTGGCCCAGCCACCGGAAATGAGTACCTTCGCTTTCAGCAAGGAACGGAAGGATTAATCAAAAACATGCTCAAAAATTAATGTTCACCGGAATCATAGAAACTCTGGCTACTGTAAAACAGATCGTGAAGGAAAACACGAATGTACACTTTACTTTTAATTCTAACATAACCGAAGAATTGCAAATAGACCAAAGCGTTGCACACAATGGGGTCTGTCTTACCGTTACAGCAATCAAAGGTTCAGAATATACAGTTACGGCTATTGACGAAACTTTAAAAAGAAGTAACCTGGGCGAGTTAAAAATTGGAGATGAAGTCAATTTGGAAAGATGCATGCCTGCAAATGGTCGTTTTGACGGACATATTGTACAAGGCCATGTAGATACAACTGGAATTTGCAAAAAAGTGAATGATCTGAAAGGCAGTTTTGAATTTATTTTTGAATATCCGCTTTGTGAGAAGAATATAACAGTAGAAAAAGGAAGTATTACTGTGAATGGGGTCAGCTTAACCGTGGTGCGATCAGAAAAAAACATTTTTTCCGTTTGTATCATCCCTTATACACTCGAACACACGAACTTTAAGAATATCAAGGCAGGCACTAAAGTCAATCTGGAATTCGATATAATTGGCAAGTATCTAGCTCGTATATTGGATAAAACCTGATTTTTAACAGGATAAAAGCCCAATTTCACTTATTTTTTTATCTTTACAATTGCTCTGAAACGGGTCAGTTATATACTCATACTCCTTACATTCCTATTGCCTAGCTTATCGAAAGCTCAGTATAAGGATTTTGACACCTTTTTAGGTGACACCATCAACATTGTAGACAAAAGCGGCAGAAAACAGGGGCGTTGGTTGTTTTTCGGTAAAGATTCAAAAGGACTGAAAAACAAATTACTCAAATTCAATCAGATCGTTACCGATGGGCATTATACAGATGGAGTAAAACATGGCATTTGGAAGAGTTACCATCAAAATACCAATAAAATCAAAAGTGAGGTTAATTATGTTTACGGTGAAATAAACGGAAAAGTAAAATTGTATAATGAAAAAGGGAAGCTGACTCACGAAGGTACAATGAAAAATAATGATTGGGAGGGAGAGTATTTCATTTATAATTCAGTAGGAGAAAAGTTTAAAAAGATAGCCGGGGGAGAACACACAAAGGGAATTCTGGAATTTAGTGGGTTAGTAACAAAAAATGGCAGGCCGGTAGAAGACGTGGAGATCTCAGTGGAAAGAAACGAATTGCCCTTCTTGAATGCAAGATCAAAAGCAGACGGAACTTTCAGTTTCAAGCTTGAGCTCTCCAATGTCTACATCATTCACTTTGAGAAAAAAGGTTTCAATAAGCAAAGTATTCTCATAAAGGCATATACTGAAAGTATAAATGATGAAAATAACTACACCTTAAAAGATTGGAAAGTGGCAATGACAGATAATTTTGCAGCTTCTGCCACAACGGATGTTTTTGGATTTCTTATCAATAAGCCTTCTAACCGTATCTATTACATTAAACGAAAAAAAGAATTTGGGGCCGATGGTTCCTATGAACATTTATTGAAGAAACAACTCAAAGGAATTTCCAATTCAACAAAATTGATCATGGCCACCACCATGGAAACGAATAAAAAACTGGAGATAGAAAACCTTCGGATCGAACAGGAAACAAAATTGAAGGAAATAGAACTGCTGCAAAAAGAACAAATGCTTCAGCAAGCAAGTCTGAAAGAAAAAGAAAACGAACTCATTGTAAAAAAAGTAGAGGCAGAGAAAAAAGAGATCGCTTTAGCTATGCTCGAACAAGAAAAGAAACTCAAAGAGCTTAAGATACAGGAACAGCAGAATGAAGCCCTACAAAAACAATTGGAAGCAGAAAAAAGAGCGAGGGAGATCGATCAACTGAATGCGCTTGCCAACAAACAAAAACTGGAGGCAATAGGGCAGAAAAAACTATTGACAGAAGCAGAAGCTAAACTGGAGCAGGATAAATTGCAGCAAGAAATGGCTGCTCGCGAACTGGATCTTGCCAATAAAGAAAAATCAGTGAAAGAGGCTGAACTGGCCTCTAAACAAAAATCATTCAACATGGTACTCGGCGGACTGGCTGTTCTGGGCGCTTTGCTTTTCTTCTTATTTCGCATCTACATGCAAAAGAAAAAGGCCAATGCCGTTCTCGAAAGTCAGAAGCTGGAAATTGAAAAACAAAGAGACGAGATCACAGAAAAAGGAAAGATCATTGAAGAGAAGAATGAAGAAACACTGCAAAGTATTTTGTATGCAAAACGAATTCAGCATGCCATACTCCCTCCTCCTTCTGAGATCGATCCCTATCTGAAAGATTATTTTATCCTGTATAAATCAAAAGACATCGTGAGTGGCGATTTTTACTTCTTTTCAGACAAATACGCCGGTGATCTAAAACAAGTGATCATAGCTGCTGCTGATTGTACCGGTCACGGAGTGCCTGGTGCTTTTATGAGCATGATCGGTAATGAAAAACTAAAAGACGCAGTTGACATTTCTCCCAAACCAAGTGAGATCATCAAACACCTGAACGTTGGCCTTAAAACCGCCCTTAGACAATCTGGAGAAACAGGCACAAGGGATGGTATGGATATTTCTGTTCTTTCCCTCCCCGTTGATTATAGTGGATCGGAGAAAATAAAGATCCAATATGCCGGCGCTAATCGTCCGCTCTGGGTGATCAAAAAAGACAGCAATGAGGTAATAGAACACCGAGCAACAAAACATGCAGTCGGGGGTTTCACTGCTGACGATCAGGAATTCACCTTGAATGAATTTGAATTTGAAAAACAGGATACACTCTATATTTTCTCAGACGGATACGCTGATCAATTTGGAGGAGACAAAGCAAAAAAAATGATGACCAAACGATTCAAGGATATTCTGCTAATGATCAAGGACAGAGAAATGGATGACCAGAAAAAATACCTGCAGGACCATTTTGAAGAATGGAAAGGCGGCAATGAACAGGTGGATGATATTCTGGTAATAGGCATACGTTTGTGATGATCATTTGATTTCTTAACAAGTCAATAAACAATTTGTACCAAGCACTCGATATTCAGCAATTTCTCACAAAGGCCAAAGAACGATCGGCCACAATTCTTGATGTACGCTCGCCTTCTGAATTCAACCACGGGCACATTCCGGGTGCAAAGAATTTAGTTCTATTTGATGACATCGAAAGAGCAGAGATCGGAACATTGTATAAACAAAAAGGAAGGCAAACTGCTGTTATTCGTGGGTTGGAGATCGTAGCTCCAAAGCTAAGCCAGCTTGTGTTAAACGCAAAAGACCAAGCTTCAGAAAATGAAATATACATTCATTGCTGGAGAGGCGGAATGAGAAGCGGGTTCGTTGCAACATTACTTGACATGTACGGAATAAAAGTCTTTACACTAAAAGGAGGGTATAAAAAATTCAGGAATTTTGTACTGCAGGATTTTCAAGCTCCCCGTATTTTTTATATTCTGAGTGGAAAAACAGGAAGTGGTAAAACTTATATCTTGAAAAAACTGGGAGAAGCAGGTCGACAAGTAATTGACCTCGAAGGTATAGCTCATCACAAGGGATCAGCATTTGGAGCACTAGGTCAATTGCCTCAGCCAACGCAAGAACAATTTGAAAATGAACTGCACATGTTATTGCGAAATTGTCTCTCCGATCAACCGATCTGGCTCGAAGACGAAAGCAGAAACATTGGTAAAAACATGATTCCCCCTCCTGTCTTTATTCAAATGAGAGCATCAAAAGTATTTTGTTTAGATCTGCCTTATGAGGAAAGACTTCAGCACATCGTGAATGACTACGGTAAATTTACGAAAGAAGAGATCATTGCAATACTAACGAAGATCTCCAAAAGAATTGGACCTGAACAAACTAAAAATGCCATCGCAGCAAGCGAGCAAGGCGATTTTAAAACAGCATTTTCTTACTGTCTGAATTACTACGATAAAACATATACCTATGGCCTTTCTCAGAGAGAGAAAGGTACAATTGAACGATTTGAGATCCCGAAATTTGATATAAATGCCTGCGTGCAGACTATATTATCAGCAACAAAATAATATTATGGAAGAAATAAGACTTACAAAATTCAGTCATGGCGGAGGCTGCGGCTGTAAGATCGCACCCGATGTACTTGAAAACATTTTACATACCAAATTAGCTACCTTTCAAACTGAAAAACTTCTCGTTGGATATGGAACAAAAGATGATGCCGCCGTTTACGATCTGGGTAATGGCACAGGTGTGATCAGCACAGTTGATTTCTTCATGCCTATGGTGGATGATGCATTTGACTTCGGCAGAATTGCAGCAGCCAACGCCATCAGCGATGTATATGCAATGGGTGGAAAACCAATCATGGCCACCGCTGTTTTAGGATGGCCCATCAGCAAACTCCCTGTTGAAATTGCTCAAAAGGTGATCGATGGTGCAAGAACCATATGCAATTCTGCAAATATTCCATTGGCGGGAGGACATAGCATAGATAACCTTGAACCCATGTTTGGGCTTTCTGTGAATGGCCTCATCGAATTAAAAAATTTAAAGAAAAACAGTGGGGCAAAAAAAGGCGACCACTTATTTCTCACAAAAAAACTTGGCGTTGGCACAATGGCCACCGCTTTGAAGCGTGGAGAATTGAAAGATGAACACAAAGCAAATATGATCGGTCAACTCACCTCGCTAAACAGCATCGGCGAAAAAGCGGGCTGTCTTTCCTATGTGAATGCTATGACAGATGTAACAGGTTTCGGACTACTCGGACATCTGACTGAAATGGCTGAAGCAGCAAACCTCAGCGCAGAAATTGATTATCAATCCGTTCGTGTTTTAGAAGGGCTGGAAGAATACACATCAAGAAATATAGTTCCTGATAGCTTATATAGAAACTGGAAAAGTCATGAAAACAAGGTGGAGGGAATCGGAGCCTTTTCCTTTTTTCCTTTAAATGATCCTCAAACTAATGGCGGCCTCCTGATCAGTGTGGACAAAGCCCACGCTGCCGATTTCAGTAATTTCTTGAAAGAGCAAGGATATAGCGATTTTTCAGAGCCAATTGGACTCTTTGTCGAACCAGCTGACAAAAGGATTAAGATCAAGAATGCAAAATAAAATTTCATGAAAAATTTAATATTCACTTTTCTTATTCTGTCAGCCTCAACAGCCCTTTCACAAAGTGAAGTGACTTTTTCAATTTGTGGGTTGAAAAACCCTGTTCCATTCGACAGTTTGAAAAAATGTCCTCACTTAAAATCTAACTCCAGAGGATTCATACAAAAATTTCAGGTGGTTTCTAATTCTATTCAGGGAATGTCTGTTTATGATATGGGTGGGGATTCATTCGATGAATCATTACTTACTCATTTAGCAAAAGGAAAGCCAAAAGAACTTCACTTGACTATCACATTGGAGGAAAATGGTGTAGTGAAAGTCTATAAAGATGTTCCTATTCTTCTTTCCTATAAACAATAGAGATAAATTTTCAGTTAATGTCAATTTTCACTATCTTGCTGATAGAAATGCTTTCGAACAAAAAAAAGAAATACACAGTAAAGGGTTTTCTCTCCTTCTTCCTGCTTTCCTTCTACATTTCAGTTGGACAAACAAAGCAAGCAGACGAAATAGCACCCCTTCTTTTTACAGAGAATAAAGGTCAAGTATCGGATCAATATGATGTGCCGAGACCTGATATTCTTTTCGGAGGTAAAAGTGGTGATCTTGCATTTCATCTGAAGAAGAACGGATTATCTTATCAATTAGAAAAAGTAATTCAGTGGAAAAAAGATGAGTTATTCGAACAATTAGGTATACCGACGGCAGAAGCAAAGAACAAGATGATCGCGGAAAAAACTCTTGTGCAACGAATAGATATTCTTTGGAAGAACTGCGATCAAAATGCTGTGATCTCAAAGGAGAATCCGTCGGAAAGTTATTCCAATTATTATTTACCTGTCTGTCCTGATGGTGTTCGTGATGTCAGAAACTATCGGTCATTAACTTATCACAATATTTACAAAGGAGTTGATCTGAAATGGTACAGTCTGAATGGAAAATTGAAATATGATTTTATTCTGAGTGCCGGCGCAGATCCTTCTCAAATACAATTGGAAATAAAAGGAGCAAAGAAGATCAGCGTCAATAAAAAAGGGGAGCTGATCATCGAATCTCCATTGGGCAATATTATCGAAGAAAGACCAATTGCATCTCAAAACGGAAAATATATTTCATGCGAATGGAAGATCAGAAATAATATTGTGAGCTATGCAATTCCCGAATTCGATTCACGTTATCCAATTTTGATCGATCCAGGAGTCAGACTTTGGGGCACCTATTACGGAGGAAATCAGCCGGATGTTGGATGGGGAGTTGCAACGGATGCTTCGGGAAATGTCTATCATTGTGGATATGCCAACACGCAGGGCGGAACAGTTATTGCAACTTCAGGAGCCCATCAAATTACACATGGAGGAGGATTGGAAAATGCATTTCTTGCCAAATTCAATTCATCAGGCTCAAGGATCTGGGCAACGTATTACGGAGGTTCAGTAAGAGATCTGGGTGTTTTCTGCTCGGTAGATCCGAACAATAATATTTACATGAGTGGTCATACACTGAGTGGAAATCCCGGCGCCATTGCAACACCCGGATCTCATCAATCAAGTCCGGGTGGTGACTGGGATGCCTATCTGGTAAAATTCAACAGTGCTGGTGTTAGACAATGGGGAACTTATTATGGAGGACCAACCATTGAATTTGGCGTGAGTTGTGCAGCGGCTGTCGACGGAAGCGGGGACGTATATCTTACCGGTAAAACACAGGAACCATCCGGTAATGTGATTGCAACTCCCGGATCTCATCAATCAGTCTTTGGTGGACAGGAAGATGCATTCCTTGTGAAATTCAATAGCGCAGGAGTGAGACAATGGGGAACGTATTACGGTCTCGAGGGTACCGACCAAGGGAATCATGTTGCAACGGATGCAAGCGGGTATGTTTATTTTCTGGGAAATACCAGCAGTACAGCAGGCATCGCAAGTCCGGGTGCATATCAAACCAATTACGTTCTGGATTTTGATGCGTTCATTGCAAAATTCAACAACAGTGGTGTGAGGCAATGGGGAACTTATTATGGAGGAAACGGAGATGATAGAGCGCATGGATTTGCAAGAGATGTAAGTAATGGATCCTTGTATGTTTGTGGAAGAACAAGCAGCAGTAATTCGATCGCAACTGATGGAAGTTATCAGCCGAATTTTGCGGGAGGTAACTGGGATGGATTTTTGGTTAAGCTCAATGCAAATGGAAGCATGCGCGACTGGGGTACCTATTACGGTGGTACGGCAGAAGACCTTGCATTCAGTTGTTCCATCAGTAATGCAGGCTATCCTTATATCGTTGGATATGCCGGAACAACAAGTACAGCTTTGGCTACACCCGGGAGTCATCAGCCGAATCATGCAGGAGGATTGCAAGATGCTTTCGTCGCACAATTCAATTCTTTAGGGTCCCGGATTTGGGCATCCTATTATGGTGGCAATGGTTTTGATACAGGGCATGGCTCTTGTACCGACAATAACAGCAATGTCTATTTATGTGGCCAGGCAGATGCAGCAGGTGTGAATGTAATTTCTACTGCCGGCACACATCAAACTTCATTTGGTGGTGGAGGGGCTGATGCATATGTCGTGAAATTCTATGACTGTTCTGCTCCACCTGCTCCAACGAATATTAGTCCTCTTGTAACAAGAAAGATCTGTCTTGGTTCAAGCTCAACTCTTTCGGTAACAAGTATAGGAAGTGTGAACTGGTACACTGTTCCCTCGGGCGGAAGTTCAATTGCTTCGGGATCTGTTTTTCCAACAGGAACGTTGGCATTAGGTACTTATAGTTTTTATGCTGAGGCAAACACTTGTACGAACAGTATTGCTCGTGTGCTCATAACAGTAACTGTTCATCCCTTGCCAACTGTAAGTATTAGCACTTCCAACACCTTGCTTTGCCTCGGTTCTTCTTGTAGCTTACTGGCCGGCGGTGCACTATCTTATAGCTGGAATACCGGTGCTCTCAGCAATTCTGTCATCATTACACCAACCCTTACAACTACGTATACGGTAATCGGAACGGACGCAAACTCATGCAGTTCAAGCGCTGTCTTTACACAATCTGTGACTGTTTGCACATCCATTCAATCCGAGACTGCGAAGAGTTCAATTCAGATCTTTCCAAATCCATTCAGTGAAAGATGTAATGTATCAGGACTCATTCAAGGTCAGGTTCTAACCCTTTATAATTGCATTGGTCAGGCTGTCAAGAAGGCCTGTTCAAACGGAAATACGATGAGTTTCTTTACAGGTGAACTTTCCAATGGCCTATATATTCTTAATATTCAGGGTGATTCGAGCTCGTTGAGCTTCAGGTTGCTGAAAGAATAAGGTTTAATTGATTTCAAGAATTAGAAC
>Ga0268298_10000582_pt1 | contig 47092 bp, 40 predicted proteins | sample WWTPWeurt_MetaG_FD_194462 | JGI IMG/M metagenome (GOLD analysis project Ga0268298, IMG submission 194462) | Activated sludge microbial communities from WWTP in Nijmegen, Gelderland, Netherland - WWTP Weurt | ecosystem: Engineered > WWTP > Aerobic digester > Activated sludge | place...
CTTCTCGGTGTTCTTGGGGACGACGAGCAAGAACTGCACCTTGTCGCGGTAGAGCTTGCCTTCGCCCGTCCTGAAATCCATGTCGAACGAAGCGTTCGGGTCCTTGCCCTTCGGTCCGCCGTCGATGAAGAACGGGCTGTCGAATTCACCAATGGCGATGTGGCTGATGGAATCGAAGGAGTTGATCAGCGTCGTGAGCGAGGGCCCTTCGAAACCGAACCCCTGCTTGGCCAGATCGTTCAGCGTCTGCTTGACGGTCTCGAACTTCACGATGTGGAAGTTCTTCACCTTGTCCACGCACTTCGGGTTCTTCTCCCAGCCCTCGGGTTCTTCGCTGCCGTCCGCCAGCGCCTCGAGATCGACGAGGCCTGCTGCGCGGGCGAGATCGGTGTGGGCGGGGTACTCTTTGGCGAGGCGCGCCAGCGGGCCTTTCCCGTAGAGGCCATCGCGGATGATGCGCAAGTCCTCTTGCACCGGCTGCGTGGTGAACGTCCACGCGAACGCCACGTGCCGGAAGCCCGTGCCGCCGATGTCGCCGTAGTAGGAGGCGAGCTCCTGGTTCTTCAGGTGCGACTCGAGGCGGTGCATCGCCTCCTCTTGAGCCGGGTGGTAGACGAAGTCGAAGGGCGAGCGCACCGGCTCGCCGCCGGCGCACTTGCTGGGGTCCCCGCCGCAGTCGAGCACGCGGTCGGTCACGACCACGGCGTATTGGGTCTTTTCCTGGAGCGGGATCAGCGGCCGCGCGATCAACGTGTCGGTCTCCCGCTCGTAGTAGGTGAGCAGGTTGTCGGCCACGCAGCGGTCGCGCTCGCGCTCGGTGACCTGCCCGAGCGCCACCGCGGCTTGCGATGGGCACGCGTCGGGGTTCTTGAAGTTGGGGATGTCGAGCACGCCGTCGAAGTCGGTGTCCCACTCGGGCTTGTAGCTCGGCACGCCGTCGACGAGCGCCGTCGGCCGCCGCTTGCCCGTGCTCGGATCGATGGTCTCGTCGGCGGTGTCCCACATCAAGTTCTGCTCGCTCCGACGCGTGTCGTTTCGCCAGTACTTGTTCTTCTCGCGCACGACGTATTGGAACGCGCCCTCGCCGATGTCGACGATGGCGGGGATGCCCGTGTCGAGGTTCACGATGTAGATCGCGTCGTTCTCGAGCTCGTAGTCGTCGCCCTGGTGACGGGCCTGGAGGTTCGAGATATCGATGGCCGGTTGTGCCAGGTTGTCCTTGCGGCGCTGGAAGCCGACGGTGATGGGCGCATAGGTGCCGAAGCCTTCGAGCTGGTCGAACTTCCTGCGCGCGGTCGATTCGATGTGGGTCGGCGCTACCGTGCTCGCGTTCACGCGCATGCCGGTGCGGCTCGTCGGGTCCGGCCACATCGCCTGGTCGTTGGGGAAGGGGATGTCGGGCAGGGGCTTGTGGTAGAGGTCCCACTTCACCGTCGAGCCCTTGCCGTCGGGAGTCCGTCCGAGTCCGTCGGGGATCTCGTCGACGCTGCACCCGAGAGACAGGCCCGCGAGCAGTGTGAGCGAAGCACCGAGTCCGAGCTTCTTCATGGTTTCTCCCTCAGTATTGCAGCCCGAGCCGGGCCACTCCCAGGTACTGGTTGTCGAGCTTCTGTCCCGCGGCACTCGCGAACGCGTTGCCCGGGAACAGCACGCCGCCTTGAGCGCCGAGCTCCAGCGTCATGCCGTAGTCGAGCGGCAATCGGTACTCGACGCCCGTGTCGAGCTCGATGCCGAGGTCGTGACTGCGCGGGTCGCCGCCGTCGTAGTTGCGGAAGTTGCCGGTGGTCGCCACCTGCACGGGGTCGACGAAGTCGGCGGTCGACTGGGCGATGACGGCGCCGAACTTGAGGTCCAGGGGTCGGGTGGGTCGCCACACCACCGTCGGGTAGAGGTACGTCGCGCCGAAGACGGCGCCGTTCGAGGCCAAGAGGTCCGAACCCGCCGGCGGTCGACCCGTGAGCCCCGGGTCGGCGGCGGTGCTGGCGGCGCGGGCGGTCTTCCAAGCGAGGACCTCGTCGAACAGGATGAGGCCCACGTTGTGGTTCGGATCGAAACGGAAGCGGCGTGACACGCCGTCGTTCGGATCGGCGTCGCCCTGGGCGTAACCCCACTCGATGCTGGCGACGAAGTTGCCCCAGCGATCGTCGCCGGTGCCCGACGTGGTCACCACGCCGAAGCGAGTCGCGGCGCCGAGCGCGCGCACGTGCTCGCGCTCGTTGTTCCGGCTCTGGTTCACCGTGCGCACGTAGCTCGTGTCGCCCAGGAGATAGGCGATCTCGTATTCGCCGAACACGTGGCCGTGAACGCCAGGAACCTTGGCGTTGAACTTCCCGCTCGAGTCGAGCACCCATACACCCAGCGTCTCGTCGAACTCTCGACCCGGAATCGACTCGCGGGTGCGACGCTGGTGGCGGTAGACGCCGTAGAAGCCGATCATGTTGTCGTGCTTGTCGGCATAGAACGCGGCCAGAACGCCCTGGAACGCGCGGTCTTCGTCGGTGAGGTCGGCCGTCGCGTCTTTGAACACGAGGTCGCCCGCCACGGCGACGTTGAACGGAGAGTCTTTGCCGGCGGGCTTCGTGGCGAAAGCGATGCGCTCGGCGATGGACCCCCCGCGGTAGTCGCCGAACAACGAAGGGTGGTCGCCGTCGTTGGCCAAGAGGCCCATGCCCCAGTGTGACGGTTGTTGCCCGACGCGGAACAGGCCGATGGGCGAGAGGTATTCGAGATAGAGCCAGCGCGGCGCGATTTCGAGCGGTTGCCTCTCGTCGTACGCGGGGTCGGCGGCGTCGACGTGGTCGGTCTCTTGGCCTGCGATGAAGCCGCGCGGGACGTCGAGCTGGCCGATCACCGTGAGCTTGTCGCGGTACGACAGGCGCGGCGTCAGGCGGAGCCAGTGGTAGAGCCTCGTGGTTTGCCCGAGCGAGTCGCTGCTCGCGTCGGTGCCGAAGCGGCGCAGGGGCAGATCCGAGAGCAACGTGGCGCGGACCTGGTACTCGCCGTGGAGTTGGAACCGCAGCTCTTCCGCGTGCGGCGGGCGCACCTCGGCGCGTCCGGTCTCGAGCACGAAGCGCGGTTTGAACTCCGTGCCCTGCGCCTCGTCGGAAGCGGGGGGCGGGGGCGGCACGGCTGCCTCCTCCGCGGCTTCGAGCGGTGCGTTGGACTCCGCGGCGTGCGCGAGCGCAGTGACGAAGAGCGCGGAGGCGGCGCCGCTTCCGCACAGACCCAAGATCCCCAAACGATTTCGGCGGCCCACTGGCCGGCGAGGATAGGGGTCACTGGGAGCGTGGGACAAGCCATTTCGCCCCTTTTTCACGGCCTCCGCGCCGCCCCTCGGGGCGTGCGACGGATGCGGTATAGAGGCCGTGTGGAAACGCTCGGCGAACCCGTTCGGCTCGGCACCTGGCTCACTCCCGCGGATCTCGAAGACGTCGCCAGGCGCAGGCGCAAGGTCGTGCTCGACGCGGAGCGCCGCGATCGGGTCGTCGCGGCGCGCCGCGCCATCGAGCGTGTGGCCGCAGCGGGGGACTCGGCGCCCCGCGTGTACGGCGTCAACACCGGATTCGGCGCGCTCGCCGAGACACGTATCGGCGCCGCCGAAGTGCGGCGGCTGCAGCAGAACTTGGTGCGAAGTCACGCCTCCGGCGTTGGCCCGGACATGTCCGAGCCGCTCGTGCGGGGCATGATGCTCCTGCGCGCCCAGACGCTGGCGCTCGGGCACTCGGGAGTGCGACCCGAGGTGGTCGACCTGCTCAACGCCATGTTGGATCGCAACGTGGTTCCGCGTGTGCCTGCCCAGGGGTCCGTGGGCGCGTCGGGAGATCTGGCGCCGCTCGCGCACCTCGCGCTGGCCATGATCGGGGAAGGGGAGGCGACCTTCGAAGGCACCCGGGGAAGCGGGGCGGAAGCGCTGTCTCGCGCGGGTCTCTCGCCCATCGAGCTCGAGGCGAAGGAAGGCCTCGCGTTGATCAACGGCACGCAATACATGACGAGCTACGGCGCGCTCGCGATCTGCGATGCCGCCGAGTTGCTCGCGGTGGCGGACGTGGCTGGGGCCATGAGCCTCGACGCATTGAAAGGCTCGGCGCGCCCGTTCGAGGAGCGCCTGATGAAGCTGCGGCCGCACCCCGGACAAGCCGCCGTCGCCGCGAACCTACGCTCGCTCCTCGCCGAGAGCGCCATCATGGAGAGCCACCATGACTGCAACAAGGTGCAAGACCCGTATTCGTTGCGCTGCATGCCCCAGGTCCACGGCGCGTCTCGAGACGCTCTCCGCTGGGTCAGCGAGGTGCTCGAGCGCGAGATCAACAGCGCCACGGACAACCCCAGCGTGTTCGTCGACGACGACGGTGTCGCCGAGGTGGTGAGCGGGGGTAACTTCCACGGGCAACCAGTGGCCTACGCCCTCGACCTCGCTGCCATCGCCCTGGCCGAGCTCGGCAACATCAGCGAGCGCCGCGTCGAGCAGCTGGTGAACCCCGCGCTCTCGAGCGGGCTCACTCCCTTCTTGGCGCAGCACAGCGGGCTCGAGAGCGGATTCATGATCGCCCAGGTGGCGAGCGCGTCGCTGGTGAGCGAAAACAAGGTGCTCTGCCACCCGGCCAGCGTGGATTCGATCCCGTCGAGCGCCGGCAAGGAGGACCACGTGAGCATGGGCAGCATCGGTGCCCGCAAGCTCGCCCTCGTGGTCGAGAACGTGCGCCGCTGCCTCGCCATCGAGATCCTCACGGCTGCCCAGGGGCTCGAGCAGCGAAAGCCGCTGTCGGGTGGACGCGGCGTGGAAGCGGCGCATCGCGCGGTGCGCGGGCTCGTTCCGCCGTTGACCGAAGACCGTCCGCTCTACCGCGACATCGAGCAGGTCTCCGAGCTGATCCGCTCCGGCACGTTCCTGGGCGAGGTTCGCAAGGTAGTGGGCGGGCTCACATGACGACACGAGCGTGCGCGGCGACCTACGCCGTGGTCGCGCTGCTGGCTTGCGCTTGCGGCGAAGACGAGCGCGTGGCGCAGCGCGAAGCGGTTCCGTTTTCGCTCCCCGCGAGCGGAGCGCCGAGCTTCGGAGACGTGCCCTTTCCGAGCGACCTCTACCTCGAGGCGGCGGGCCGGGTCGGCCCCATCGCGGGTCTCGAACGCGTGGCGTCCCACGCCGAGACGATCCAACGGGGTCTCGCCGAGCTCGATGGTTTCGGACGCTCTACCGGTGCGCTGTTTTTCCTGAGGTCCGCGCTCGATCCGGCGAGCCTCCCCCGTGACTACGCCGAGGCCATCGAACCCGACGCCAGCGCGTTCATCGCCGACGTCGATCCGGCCTCGGCGCACTACGGAGAGCGCTACCCGGCGCTGGGCAAGCCGCTCCCGTCGCTCGGCATGCTCTCGGTGATCCCGCTGCCGGGCGTCGTGCTGCCTCCGGGCGTTCGGCATGCAGTGGTCCTGACCCGTCGCGCGCGCACGGCCGGCGGCGTGCCGCTCGCCATGGCGCCGGAGCTCGAGGCCCTGGGCACGACGCCGAAGGCCGCCCGGCAGACGCCGGCTGCACGCCTCTACGGCGACGCTCTCGACGCGCTCGTGGGTAGCCACGCGGTGACCGCGCGCGAAGAGGTGGCGAGCCTCGCGGTGTTCCGCACCTCCGAGCGCGCGGGCGAGGTCCCCGAGCTCCGAGCGCGATTGCGAAAGCTCGCCGAGCCCTCGCTGCTCTTCGGGGCCGAAGCGGCGCCGTACACCGTGAAGGTGTTCGGAACCGCCAGCGTGCCGAGCCTGGACGACTGGCTGGGAAAACCGGCGCTCGACCAGGACCAGCTCGAGTGGCCGGGCGGGGACAATCCTGGCGGCATCGCCCACAGCGAGATCGCGGTGGTGGCCCACGCCGCGTTCGTGGCGCCGAGCTTCCTCGACCCGGTGAGCCGGCACTTCGAGCGTGACGCGAGCGGGGCCTACCTGCTCGCGAACCCGAGCGCGACCATCCCCGTCACGCTGGTGATCCCCAAGAGCAAGATGCCGCCTGCGGGCTACCCGGTCATCGTCAACGGGCACGGGCTCTCCAACGATCGCGGAGCGATGCTCTCCATCGCCAACGAGCTCTGTCGCGCCGGCTTTGCGATCATCGGCATCGACGACGTGTTGCACGGCGCGCGCGGCGGCGTGGCCGACCAGAACAACAACTACGCGGGCCCCTACCTCGGTCCGGACGGGATCCCCGACGACAAGCCGCTGCCGCTCAAGTTCTTCGCGGGCTTCTCGGACTTCGTCATCGTACGCGACAACTTCCGCCAGACCGTGCTCGACCAGACGAGCCTGGTGCGCCTCGTCCAGAGCTCGAAGCTCGATCTCTCCCCGCTCGCGGCTGCGGCGGGCGGCGTGACGCCCAAGCTCGACGGCTCGCGCATCTACTGGAACGGCGGTTCCCTCGGCGGGATCATGGGAACCATGACGCTGGCGGTCGAGCCCGAGATCCGCGGCGCAGCGCTGGAGGTCCCGGGCGCGGGTTTCGTGCAGTTCATCACCACGAATTCGGCCAAGGTCGCGCCGCTCGTCACCACCATCGCCAAAGGAGCCTTCGGTATCCAGGGCGAGGAGGTCCTCGACGAGTTCCACCCGATCGGCAGCTTGCTCGCGACCATCACCGAATCGGGAGATCCCATCGCGTACGCGCCCCACGTGCTGGACGGCTCGCTGTCGGGTCGCGACACGCCCGACGTCCTGATCTCCTACGCCGCGTACGACGAGGTCCTGCCCAACCTGTCGACGCACGCGTTGATCCGCGCCCTCGGCATCGACATCGCGACGCCCGCCCTCGGCGAATTGCCCGGGGTCCAGGCGTTGCCGTCCCCCGTGAAGGGCAATCGCTCGGGCCACGCCGCCGCTGCCGTGGAGTACGCGCCGGCGAACCACGCCCTCGGCTTCAACCGTTGGGACACCCGCGAGTTCATGCCCGGCGTTCCGCTCGGCGGCGAAGAACGATTTCCTTCGTTACCCGCGCCCTTCACCATCGAGATGCCGGTGCGGGAGCACTCGCGCATGCTGGCGCACTTCTTCTCCACGGCCAACGCGGGCCAGGCCGAGATCCTCGTGACCGTGCCGCCTCGCTCCGACTACGACGCGGACGGTGCGCTCGACTCGGACGACGCGGACCCGGTCAATCCCAAGAAGAAATGACGCGAAGGGCCTTTCGCTCGCCCGCGACTCAGCCCGCGTGCGGCGCCGCGGTCGTGGCGACGCTGGGCGCAGGCAAGCTGAGCTCGACGGCGTACACGTAGCGTTCGCAGTGCTCCGGGCGCTCGACGGTGACTTGCATGGGCGCCCCGCCGCGCACCGCTTGGAGCTCCCAAGTGCCTTCGCCGAGCGGGGCGGGCCGGCAGGTCATGAGCCGGCGTTCTCGATCGCCCGAGCGTGCGCGGACCGGCTCGGCGCAGAGCTCGGCGCCCGTGAGCTCGTCGCGCAGGCTCGTCTTCACGTAGCCCGGGCACTCGAAGCCGAGCACGGCAGCGCCCCCCACGGCCGCGGTGGTCGACCCGACGAAGACCGCGCTGCAGCCGTTCAGGAACAGCGCGGCCGAGAAGAGAACCAAGGTCTTCACGATTCGAAGCGTACCCGAGGAGTGAGTCGTCGTCCGGCAGGCCTCGGATCGGCGCCTGGCGGAGCGTGCCTCAGCCCGGGTCCGGAATTTCCCCGAACAGGTCTTGGTTGCGCTCTAGGAACGCCGCGCGAAGCTCGGGTCGATCGCCCAGCGAAAGCGCGACCTTCTCGACGTTCCGCCAGGCGCGCGCTCGGGTGGCGCGCTCGTCTCGCGCTTCGTTGCGCCGAGCCTGGGCACGCAGGACGGCGCGGAAGAGCTCCAGCGACTCGACCGGCGTGAGTCGGGGATCCTCGAGCAGTGCCAGCGCACTCGCGAGCTCGCGCTCTGCGTCGCGCCCGAGGCGTCCGAGAGCGTCGAGCTCCACGGCCAGCGCCCGCGAACGATGGATGGGTCGGAACTCGTGACGAGCCAAGACGGCGAGCGCGGCCTCGGCGTCGCCCGAAAGGAGCTTTCCGAGGGCGAGGACCGAAAACGTGTGGTCCGGGTCCATGCTGGGAGGCGCGCCGCTGGAGAGCGCTCGTTCGAGGCGCGCGACGGCGGACTCGGGACTCTTCAGATGGAGCTCCGCGTGGGCCACGTGCGTCTCGGCCACGACGCGTTGTCCGTCGAGGACGAAGGTCTCGACGGTCTCCCGCGCACGCTCCGCGCTTTCGAGCGCGCGCTCGTGCTCGCCGAGCTCGAGGTAGGTGTGTGCGAGCCCGAGACGCAGGAATGCCGACCAATAGGCGGCCTGGATGCGCTCGGCGATGGCCACGCCTCGCTCCGAGTGGGCGAGGGAGCTGCCCACGTTGCCGAGGGAGTATTCGAAGGCGGCAAGCGCGTTCTCGAAGCGCGCTTCGAGCATCGGATCCGCGGGCTCGGTGGCCAACAGAACCCCCCGCCGCGCGAGCTCGGCAGCGTGCGCGTAGTCGCCCAGCAAGTTGAAGGCCGAGGACAGCGCGAGCAAGATCTGACGCTCGAGGGCGGGGAGCTCGGCCTCGCGCGCTTCGCCGAGCGCGGTTTCGAGGGCCTCGATGGCGGCCGGCACTTTGCCCGCGCGCCGCAGCAGGATCCCGTCGTTCATTCGCAGTACGATGGAGCCGTAGACGTCGCCGCGCAGTGCGTCGGCCTGGCGCGCGCGTTCATTGTGTTCCCGCGCGAGCTCGAGCTCGTTCTGCTCCAGGGCCGATGCGCAGAGCGCCCGTTCGATCTCGCTCGTGAGCTCGGATTCCGGAGCGAGCTCTGCTGCGCGAAGCAGCTCTTCGCGGGCGACCGCGACCTTGCCCAGGTTCGACCAGGCGCGCGCGCTCTCCAAGAGCGCCTCGGCCTTCGCCACGTCGTCGCTCGCCCCGGCCAAGGCCTGGGTGGCGGACGCGCGTGCGCGCTCGTAGTCGCCGGTCGAGTTCTCGAGGGCTGCGCGAGCCAGAGCCGCGCGGGACGACAGCGCCGGCTCGCCGGCTTCGCTCGCCAGCACCTCGAGGCGCTCGACCTCGGCTTGCCACGCGCCACGGTCGTCGAGCACGCGCTCGACACGTGCGCGGCGCTCGTGGACCTCGAAGGCACGCGCACGGTCCAGCGGAAGCTCGAGCAGCTTTCCGTATTGTTCGAGGGCCGCTCGCAGCGCGAAGACACGCAGGGACTGCTCGGCCGCCTCGAGTCGCACCGAAATCGCCTCGGTGGCGCGGCCCGCCAGGACCAAATGCTCGGCCACGCGTGCGGCCGACGCGGCGCGCGCCGCCAGCGCGTCCGCCAGCTTGCCGTGGATCAGTCGCCGACGTTCCTCGCCGATGCGCTCCGCCAACGCTCGCGACAAGAGATCGTGTTGGAAGCGAACGCCGGCCGTGCCCCGGGCGAAGAGGCCGGCATCGAGGCCTCGTTCGAGGGCGTCGACGGCGTCGAACGCCGGAAGGCCGGTGGCCCCGGTCAGGTCGTCGAGGCTGGACTCCACGCCCGCGAGGGCCAGCGCCTCGGCGAGCCGCAAGACCTTGGGCCCGAGGCGCTCTACCTGCTCGACCACGGCGTCCCGCACGCCGCGCGGCAAGGCGAGCTCGGCGTCCGGATCCCGCAGACGAAACCCCGTCTCTTCGTGGAGCAGCCTGCCGGTCGCGGCCAACGACTTGAGCGTCTCCAAGATGAAGAGGGGGTTGCCCCCCGTGGCCGCGAGCAACGGCTCGGCGAGCGCGGTGGATCGGTCGCCCACCGCCCGCAGCAAGGCAGTCACGTCGCTCTTCGACAGGGGCTCGACGCGCAGCGTGGTCGACAGGCCCTCGCGCTCGAGGGCGTCGATCAGGCTCGCGGCGGGGGTCGCCCGAAGCTCGATGGGGCGCGCGGTCATGAATACCCGCACCTCGAGAGCGCGCGCACGACGCACGCAGTGCTGGAGAAGCTCGACGCTCGACGCGTCGAGCCACTGCACGTCGTCGAACAACAAGATCGCATGCGGCCCGCTCGCGGCGCAGAGCACACGCAGAAGACCCTCGTGGAAGCGCGAACGCGTCTCTTCGCGGACGCTTTCCACGCCGGAGTCCGGCTCGAGCTCGGGCGCGAGGCGCGCTGCTTCCCGGCGCCAGGGCGGAGCGACCTTCTGGATGCGCTCGCGTGCCGCGGGATCGCCGAGCAGCGCCCGGAGCGTCGCGGCGACGGGGTAGAGCGGCGTCGGGCTCGCGGCCTCGGTCGCTCTGAGGACGATGGGCCCGGGCTGCGAGCGCGCGGCGGCCTCGGCGAGACGCGTCTTGCCCACACCCGGGTCGCCGAGCAGGAGCACGCTGGGAGTCCCGAGTTTCTCCAGCTCCGAAAGCTCGCGCTTGCGACCGATGAGCGGTGGGCGCGCCGGCAACACCAGCGCGGGCTCGCCGCTGCGGCGGGGCACGTCCTTCGCCGCGGCGATGGCGCGATAGAGCTCCAGCGTTTCCGGCAACGGCTCCAGGGCGAGTGCGCGTCGGAGCACGCGCTTGAGCTCCGCGAAACGCGCGAGCGCAGCCTGCCGCTCGCCTACCAGGTGATGCAGACGCATCGCTTCTCGGTGGTAGCTCTCCTGGGTTTCGTCCAAGCGGATCAGCTCGAGATGGCAGTCGAGGGCGGCGCGCAGCTCGCCCGCCTCCTCTAGTTCGCGCGCGCGAAGCGCTAGCGCCGAGCGCATTCGCTCCGATAGCGAAGCGCGCCAGCGCGCGAGCCAGGCGTCGAAGCCGTCGATCCCGAACACCTCGAAGCCGTCGAGCAATGGGCCGCGGTGCAGAGCGAGCGCCTGCTTGTACTCGTGGGCGTCCATCATTCGGGAGAACTCGTGAACGTCGCAGGCGAACGGTGCGAGGAGTCCCACGCGGTCGGCGGACACCTCGAGGTGCTCGCCGACCGCCGTGTGCCGCAGCCGGTTCAACTCACGCCGGAGGTGGGCCCGCGCCCGGTCGAGCTCCGCCCCGGGCCAAAGGCTGCCCGCGAGGCGGGAGCGTGGCGTCGAGCCTTCGAGCGCCAGGTAGGCCACGAGCCCCAGGGCTTTGCGGGTCGGGATGGCGATGGGGTCGGCGCCGATGCGCAGGACGGGCGGACCGAAGAGCTGAAGCTCGAGCATGGGGCGCGCAGACGCGGGCGAGCCTACCACCCGGGCTCGAAGCGGGATTCGCCCGGCCGCGCGGAGCCCCCGGAGAGCAGTGCAAGTGTCTGTAACTAGAGAGAAAAGGCGAGAGGTCGGCCTCGGGTTGCCACGCTCCTGCCACTCCGGGGTGCGTAGACCGAAGAGCGCGGGGACGAGTCGCCGCGCGCCATACGAGGAGGAACTTACGAATGATGCGTTCTTGGATCCGGTCCGCGTTGCTCTTGTCTTTCATCGCTTCCCTGAGCGGGTGCGGCTCCGACGGCCCCGCGGATTCCACGGGAGGCAGCGGCGGCGGTGGGGGTGCGACCGGGGGCAGCGGTGGCACCGGCGGCACCGGCGGCACGGGAGGTGGGACCGTGACACCGCCCCTCGAGTGGAGCGTGGACGCGGCCATCACGCCCGCGCCAGCGACCATCGGGGATGGTGCAGATGGCACGCGACCGCTCGGCGCGGTCCGAGACTCCGGGGGCGTGACCAGTAAGTTCGTCGAGAACGAGATCATCGTCGCACCCAAAGATCAAGCCGAGCTCGACGCCATCGTGGCGCGCTACGGCGCCAAGATCCTGCGGACGAACGCCATCCCGGCACCGCCTCCCGAGCTCGGGATCAAGCTCGATCCGGCCAAGCTCGCTGCGACGGAGTACACGCTCGAGGTCGACACCCAGAGCATCGATCTCACGAAGTTCGCGACCGACGCGCTCTCGGCGAAGGTGGGGGGCAAGGTGACGGTCTCGAGCGAAGCGGCGGCTCGGCTCCTCGCGCTCGTGGTTCACGAGAGCGCGGCCGGTGCAACGGTGTCTCCGAACTTCGTGCTGGACTCGGCGGCGGCGCCGCTCTTGAAGAGTCCCGAAGCGCCGCAGAGCGGAGGCAACTGGGACGGGCTCACGGCGACTCCGTTCGACAACGTCGGCAGTCAGTCTCGCGTCTCCGCAGCGCTCGAGTTTTTGGCGGCGCGGGCGCCCGTCCGACGCACGCGCGTGGCGGTCATCGACGGTGGCTTCTGGCTCGACGGGGCAGGCCACCCGCTCACCGCCTCCGGCAACGTGTCGGACCTGCCGCAGAACCCGGTCCAATGGGACTTCGCGGGCAACGATGCCTTCGCCGGGGGCCAGAACCCCAACAATTGCACGGGGGGCAGCCCGTGCCCGTGGCATGGCAACGACAGCGCCTCGGTCGCGACCGGCACGGCGGGCAATAGCTACGGCGCCCTCGGCACCGGCGGGCTCGTGGCCGATCCGATCCTGCTTCGCACGAGCGGAGCTTGGGGCGAGACGGCAGCGGCGATCCGCACTGCCATCGCCTGGAACGCGGACGTCGTCAGCATGAGCTTCGGTGGCGAGTGCGACAACGTGTTCTGTGATGCCTACCACGAGGTCGTGGGCGTCTATCCAGCGCTCCGCGCGGCGGCCGAGGGCAATCTGGTATTGGTGGCTTCGGCGGGGAACAGCGCGCTCTCCACCAACGCCGTGCCCTGCAGGGGCGACCACGTGATCTGCGTCGGGGCGCTGGCGCCCTCCACGCTGAACGCCATCTCCTATTCGAACTACGGACCCAACGTGGACATCTGGGCGCCGACCAACATTCCGGCGATGCCGCGCCCGAACGACGCTCAACAGCTGCAGTCCGACGGCATGAACGTCACCCACACCGGCACGAGCGCGTCGGCCCCGTTCGTGGCGGGCGTTGCCGCGATCCTGCGAGCGTACTCGCCGAGCCTGAGCTCCGACGCGGTGCTGGCGGTGCTGCAGAAGACGGCGACCGCTTCCACGGACGCCAAGGTGACGGGAGCCATGAACGCCTACGAAGCCGTGCGAGAGGTCGCGGGTCCCACCCTGGACACCGACAGCTTCGAGCCCAACAACACCCCCGCGACGGCGTCGTCGCTCGGCTCGGGTTCCAAGAACGTCGACAGCGCCACCCTCTCGAGTGGCAGCGACACGGACTACTACAAGGCGTCCGTCGGGGACTTCACCAACGTCACGATCGACTACGAGTTCACCGACTACATGGGAGCGCTGTCCCTCGCCGTCACGCACCAGCAGAGCTGCGGCTACGTGACGCAGACCGCGGCCAAGAAGGTCGGCGCCGGCGCCCGCAGCGCCACCTTCCGCGTGACGCCGGACGAGTGGTTCTTCCAGTTCCTGTCGGGCGGAAAGCTCCAGGCGTACCGCTTCACCTCGAACGCCGCTCCCGCCATGCTGAGCTTGGACAAATGGGAGTTCCCTCCGAACGACACGTTGACGAGCGCCGCCGTTCTCCCCACGGGCCAGAGCTACGACGCGACGATCCACAAGCAGGGCGACGTCGACTACTTCAAGATCACCAACTTGGGTGCGGGCGGCGGCGCGGAGTACGTCGGGTATTGGTTCAGTGTCGACGCCGAAGACATGCCCGTCACGCTGCGCCTCTTCGACCTCGGTGGCACCGAGCTCGCGTCGAGCGCGTCGAGCCCGGACTGCAACACGCTGCCGTTCTTGACCATCCCGGTCGGCACCTACGTCGTCAAAGTGGAGTCTCAAGCGCACGGCGCGTACCACTTCAGTCTCGGCGACGTGTACCTTCCGCCGAAGCCCCTGGTCAGCGTGAAGCACATCTTCAAGAAGGACATGCTCGGCCCCGACCCGACGAGCGGGATCCTGCTCGGCAGCGTCGACTACCACCGGACCGTCACCAACGTGGACCATCCGACGCTCGAGCTCTCGGGTACGAGCCTCCACCTCGCGGTGTTCGATCTCGCGGGGACGAAGCTCCTCGACGGTGCGCCGAAGCTCTCGGCCACGGGCGACCCGATCGGTGAAAGCGTGTCTCTGACGAGCTTGGCACAAAACCAGGAGTTCCTGGTCGGAGTCGAGCGCGTCGCCGACGAAGCCAGCATCCCGAACGCGGCGCTTCCGTACAACTTGAAGCTCGCGACGCAGTGAGGCTCCGGCGCTGGAGGGGCCGACGGCGCTCCCCGAAATCGGGGGGCGCCGTTTGCCGTTCAGGCGCGGGCGAGGGGCCGCGCGGAAAGTCGGCGCACGAGCCAGCGGCCGAGGAGATAGAGCGGTGCGAGCACGAAGAGGACCACGGGCAGGAGGAAGCCTGCGAGGCGAATGCTGCCCACGACGATGCCGGCGCTCACGTTCACGGCGTCGGCGGACGCGCGTTTCGCGGCTCGTCCGAACGCGCCGACGGACGCAGTGATGAAGGGGCGGTTGCCTTGGAACGTGACCGTCACGCTCGAGAGCGCGATCTGGTCGTCGAGCACGCGGCGCTTGCCTTCCAGCTTCTCGATCTCACCGCGCACCTCGGCCAGCTGCTTCTGCACGTTCAAGAGGTCTTCGACTCGCGTCGCGCCCTTCAGGATTTCGAGGTACTGCTCCTCGAGCTTCTTCTGCGTGCGCAGGCGCGCATCGAGGTCCACCCAGTCTTCGGTGACGTCTTTGCTCGTGATGTTCTCGCTGCCCACGTGCGTGCCGAGCTTTCGGAGAGCCTCCAGCGTCCCGTCGAGCTTGTCGCTCGCGACCCGCAGCACGACGCGCACGCTGCCGGGGTCTTGGCCGTCTTCGGACGCGGTGGTGAGAGAAGTGGTGGACGCCAGATAGCCGCCGTTGGCTTCCGCGATGGCCTGGGCCTCGCGCCCCGCCCGCGCCGGGTCGGTGACGCTCATGCCGAGCTCCGCATTCCGGATCACCTTGCGAGAGGCTTTGGCCACGCTGGACGAGCTCGGAGCGTCGCCGCCATTGTTCGCCGTCGCCGCCGCAGGCGACGCGCCGGCATCGCCACCTTTGCCGCAACCGGACAGGCTGAAAAGCAGCGCGATACTGAGCACGAGGAGCGGACGAAGAGCAGGGCTCATGCGACGGGAACGCCGTCCGAGCGCGCGCCTTACACGGGCGCCTCGCTCCCCAGGCGGGGGTCGGATAGCGTCCCCGGCCATGCAGCGCCTCGTCGCCATCGCGCTCGTCGGACTCGCCGCCTGCGGGGGCCCGCGCATCGTGGTCTACACTCCGCTGGAGAAGAAGACGGGCCTCGAACAAGGGAAACTCTACGCCGCCGCCGAAGGCACGCTGCTCGATCGCGGCTATCTGTTGGAGACGCGCGACGAGAAGAGCGGGCGCCTGGAGACCGAGCCGCGCACGCTCCTCGGTTCGGCCATCGGCAGGAGCAAGTTCCGCTATTCGTGGAAGGTGTCCACCGCAGACGGCACGCTGCGCATCGAGCTCTCCTGCAAGGAGCAGGGCGGGCTCGGTGACTCCGGCGATTGCAGCAAGGAAGCCCCCGAGAAGCTCGTGGGCGAGCAGAACCAGATCGCCGAGCAGACGCTGCGCGAAGCGCGCGGGCAGTGACCGCGGGCGCCGTCAGGTCCCCGTGAAAACGGGCGCGCGTCCGCCCTGGAACGCCGCCACCGCCTCCTTCAGATCCGCAGTCGTGAAGTCCAGGGCCTGGCACGCGGCCTCGCGCTCGAGCGCGGCGTCGAGGGCCGAGAGCAGCGGTGCGCTCAAGGTTTCTTTGGCCTGCACCACGGCGATGGGCGCAGCGCCGAGGATCTCCGCCGTCACGCGCTCCACTTCGGCGGCGAGCTCTGCGCGTGGCACGGTGCGCTGGACCAAGCCGATGCGTTCGGCTTCTTCGCCGCCGATGAGACGGCCCGTCAGGATGAGCTCCGAGGCCTTGGCCGCTCCGACCAAGCGCGGCAGGAGCAGCGTGCAGCCCATGCCCGGGTGGAGCCCGACCCGAACGAAGTTCGCACCGAGCTTGGCCTCGTGGGCTGCGATGCGGAGGTCCGCTGCCATGGCGAAGCAGAGGCCCGCGCCCACCGTGGCGCCCTGGAGGACCGCGATGGTCGGTACGCGAAGCCGAGCGATGGACAAGAAGCTCCCGTAGAAGTCGATCATGTCGCGCCGATTCGCTTCCGGTGTCTTCTTCGAGTTCTCCTCGATGAGCGAGAAGTCGCCGCCCGCGCAGAAGGCCCGGCCTTCCCCTTCGACGAGGACGACCCTCGGCACGCTCGACTGGTTGAGCTCGTGCACCGCCTGGGACACCAACGCGCCCATCTCCGCCGTCATGGCGTTGTGCTTGTCGGGACGGGCGAGCACGATGCGAGATACGGGACCGACTTCGACGCGAACGCTGGCCATGCGCGGCGTATAGCTCGAATTTCCTCCCGGCGGGCGCGCGACACGCAGCCGTTGCGCATGCGCCTGGGGGCGGCCGCGAAGCGCGATGGTACGGTTCCACGCGTAGTCGAGGTGACGCCATGGCAATACTTCGTGGGATCTTCGTGCTCTCGAGCTTCACCTGCCTCTTCGCGCTCGGCGCCTGCGGAAGCGATGACGACGAGTCGAGCGCCGGGGGTGGCACGCTCGTCGGCTTCACCGGAAGCAAGTGCAAGAAGGAGTCCGGGGGGGCGGCTCTGACCGCGGCGGAGGCTCACGCCGGGCTCGAGTGCGTGCGCTGGAAGCCGAGCGGAGAAGGGCTCCAGATCGACCTCTCGAACTTCGAAGGTGCCTGCGGCGCGAGCTGGCAGGGCGTGGCGAAGCAGAGCGAAAAAGGCCTCGAGCTTCGCGCTACGAACCCGAGCTGTCTGCTCGCTGCCTGTGGGTCCTGCATGTACGACTGGTCGTTCCAGGTGAAGGTGGACACGACGAGTGATCTCGCGCTCGACCTCGTCACCGATCCGTGCCCGGGGCAGCAGACACCCGAGACCGAGAGCTTGACCTTGCCCCTCTCGAAGTCCGCGGAGGGCGAGCTCTGCCACTACGCTTCGTACGGTGGTCTCAGCTGGCAGGCTGGTGCGCTCGGGCAATGTGGTCAGGCCTTCATGCCCTGCCAGAAGTCCGGTGGCATGTGCGACGGGACCGGCGCTCCCTGCCAAGCCGGGCTCGAGTGCGCGCCGGGCGCGAGCGCGACGGAGGAGGTGTGTCACCCGACGTGCACGACCGACACCGATTGCGCCCTCAGCGGGATCCTGAGCTGCAAGGCTGGTCTATGCGAAGCGCCGACGAGCTTCTAGGGGCGTCCCTAGTTCGGCTGGCGAAAAGGCTGGATCAGGTCGATCCCTTGCGCGAACGGATTGCGTCGGCGCGAGTGCCCTACGGAGTCGAGCAGTGACCGAGCTGGCGCGGCCTTCGCGCTCGTTCGAGGCGCAGCCGCGCCGGAGTGCGGCAAGCGGACGTGGCCGCGGCCGAAATCCGGAGCCGAGTGCCGCAGCCGCAGGCGCAACCGCGCTGACCGCAGCCGGTCCCTCCGAGCTCCTGGTAGCTACGACGCCGTGGCGCCCCTCAGCTCCCCGACACGGACGGGCGAACTAGGGACGCCCACCTGGCAAGCCCGCGCTAGATGAACTTTCGCCGCTCGTCGCGGTCAGACCCTGACGCATGACTGCTCGCGCGCATCTCACCCTTTGGCTTTGGTTGGCCCTCGCGGGCTGCGCGGCGTCGCCCCCCGCGCCGAGCGCTACCCCTGGACCGAGCGCCCCGGCGAGCGCCGAGGCCGAACCCGAGCCGGCACGAGCGGTCGACGAAGGTGCACCCATCGCCGACGCCTATCCCGTCCCGAGCGCGGTACCGGTGAGCCCGGAGCCGCCCGCGCCGACCCCGCCTCCGAGCCCTTTGGTTCCGCGCGATGCCGGCGTGGCGGCAGCGAACGCCAAGGCGGAGGCCGGCAAGCTCGGAGAGGCCGCGGCGGAGCTCACGCGCGCCCTGCCTCGCATCGATCGGGAGGCCCCGCTCGAAGATCGCATGCTCGCTCACGCACTCTTGGGTCGACGCCACGGCGAGCGGAAGGACTCGAAGAAGGCACGCGCAGAGTACCAGCTCGTCTTGGCCGCCTGGTCCGACCCGGGGAAAGCCGCGAAGACCATCCTCGGCGCGAGCCCCGACGAAGCGCAGGGGCTCCGCCGCTTGGGGCAAGCACTCACCGTGGTCGGCGAAGCGCTCTTCTTCGAGGCCGAGCAGAAACGCGCCAAGGCGCTCGCGCTCCGCCCGCCTCGATTCGCCGGCGCGGCGAACGACGAAGCCGTCCGCCGCTACATTTCCCGAGAGGTCGCGCCGTGGATGCAGAAGCGCCGCACGCTGGGCGAAGAAGCCGACGCGGCATACCGGAAGATCCTCGATCTGCAGCCCGTTCCGCCGCCGCGCTGGGTCGTCGCGGCCGCGTCGGAGGTCGGTACGCTGTACGAAGCGCTGCCGAAGGACCTGGAGAAGGTAGCGGTGCCACCGTCGATTCGAAACGACCCGAAGTTGCTCTCCGCCTACCAGAGCGCGCTGCACGATGCCCTGGCGCCCGAGCTCGAGCGGGCCAAGGGGGCCTACCGGCTGTGCAAGAACCTGGCGGAGAAGTACCGGCACCACGACGCGTACACCAAGACGTGCGAGGCACGCCTCACAGCGCTCGAATCCCAGAGCCCGTGAACGCGGGCGCGCGCCCGAGGCCGGGCCTCTTCACTCGTAGGCGTCCCGCAATCTGAGCCAGCTCATGTTGCCGGCGGCCTCGTCGCGACCTTTGGGCACGATGTCCAAGTAGTGGTAGGCGACGTTGAGCATGTCGAGGCCGCGCGCGTACGTGGAATAGGTGTGGAAGATCTCGCCCGCTCCGTCCTGGTAGAAGACGCTGATGCCCGGCATCTCGCCGCCGTATGCCCGGTGTTTGCCGAAGTTGTATGGGATTTCGCCGCTCGCGACCTGCTCCGGCGTGAACGAGACACCGAAGTCGTAGTTGAAGCTCGAACCTTCGGAGGACACCCATTCGAACGTCCAGCCCAAGCGCTTGGCGAACGACTGGAGTTTCTCGAGCGGAGCGCGTGACACGGCGACCAAGGTCACGTCGCGGTGGGCGAGGTGAACGACGACGCGCTCGAAGTTGTCCGCCCAGAACGAGCAGCTCTTGCACCCGTTCTCCCACTCGGGCGGAAACATGAAGTGATAGACCACGAGTTGGCTGCGGCCGTCGAAGAGGTCGGCGAGGGATGCTCGACCGCGGCCGCGCTGGAACTCGTAGGCTTCCTCCACGCGCACCCAGGGCAACGCCCGGCGACGCGCACTGAGCTCGTCACGTTGCCGCGTGAACTCCTTCTCTTCCTTCAGCAGCCGAACGCGGGCCTCGAGCCACTCGCGTTTGGAAACGACGGGATGCGCTTCAGTCATTCGTGGGTTCTCCTGTGCGAGTCATGTAGCCGATGCAGGCTGGAGCGGGGGGTAACAAAGCTGTCGGGATTTGCGGCCCCAGGGGTCAGCGCTTCCGGTTCAAGCGCCGGCTGAGGACGTTCCAAAGGGGGTTGTCCCGTCGCGCTCTGCCCGATGGGCCGAGCTCGTAGTCCATGCCGTCCCACTCGTCCTCGCGAAATGAATAGAAGGCCCAGTGCCAGCCGCGCGCTTCGACGAGCGCGACCGCGTCTTCGAGCCACGCAGCCGCGCCCGGCGCGCGACGGAAGCAACCGAGCTCGCCGACCAGCACGCGCTCCGGGGGCAGCGCGTGTCGCTTCGTCCACGCGACGACGGGAGCGACGGTCTGCGCGAGCCGCAGCGCGCCCCATTCCTCCGTGGGACTCCCCGGCGCTGCGTCCACGGGGATTCGGCCCGGATAGCTCCACTTCCCCGCGTTCTCGTGGCTCGTGTAGAGCCAGGGGTCATACAGGTGGAACGAGTAGAGGACGTTCTGATCCGTCACGGGCTCGAGATGGGGGAACGAGGACGCGGCGGCGTCCAAGGAACTCTCGAGGACGACCGGCGTGACCGGATCCGCCGACCGGATCGCTGCGATGGCACGCCGGTAGAAGTGGTTCACGTCCGCGAGCGTGTCGCGGTTGCGCTTCGCCCAGTCCGCGCGTCTCGGGTCGCTGGCGTCGAAGATCCTCGCCAGCGCTTCGGGCCGAGGTTCGTTGAGCAAGTCGTAGCCGACGAGCGCGTCGTGGCCGCCGACGAGGTCCACGAGGTCGCGCCAGAAGCCAGCGGCGAGCGGCTGGAACGACGCCGTGTCCCACAGCCGGAGGTCGTCTTTCCCGGAGTTGTGCTGGCGCCACCTCGCGCCGGGGAGCGACAGCGTCGTGAGCAACACCTTCATTTGGGCTTTGCTCGCGGCATCCAGCACGCGAACCAGCTCCTTGGCGTCCGGCCCAGGGATCCCGCGGTAGCTACCCGCGTCGCCGAGAAGAAAATCTCGCGAGGGCGTCTGGTATTTGTTGGGCGCCAGCCGCACGAACTCGACTCCGGCGTCGCGCGCTGCGAGCAGTCGGTCGAAGTCCTCTCGGAGGTCGAACAAGTTCGCGCCGCGGCGTCGGGTCTTCCAGAATTCCGCGCGCCACGCGCGGCGGAGACGACGCGCCGAGGCCGCTACTGCGCGGTTCGTGTCGTTCTCGCGCGCGGCGAGCGCGCCGAGGAAGCGGGAGCAGTCCTGCCCCTGGTCCAGGCAGCGCTCCGTCAGCCCGTCGACCGCGAGAAACCGGCGCACGCCGTCGCGCGCGTTCGCCTCTTCGGCCAGTCGCTCCAGGGGCGGTTCGGGTCCGGGCGCTGGCGGCGGCCTACGGATGCGCTGGCCGAGCTCGGCCCGGAAGCTCGAGTCATCGCCGGCGAAGGCCTCGAGGAAGTCGTCTCCGGTCACGCCCGCGAGTGGGTGGTCGCCGACGTATGTCTTCAGCGCGCGGAAGAACCTCTCGTCGCCGAGCCGCGCACGCAGCTCGTTCACGAGCTCGAACCCGTACGCGTAGGACCAGCCTCCCGAGGCCTGGGCGAACGTCGCGCCGGGGGGGAGCTCGAGCGCTCGGCCGCGTCCCCGACGAAGCGCGCGATCGACACGTCGCCTGGCGAGCGCGCGCTCCCGTTCGTATTCGGAGGCACCCCAGCGGTGCTCCTTGTAGAACGCGGTCATCGCCGTCGCGAACGCTTCGTTGAGCCAGAAGTGGGACCAGCTCGCGCAGGTCACGAGGTTGCCCCACCAACTGTGGGCGAGCTCGTGGATCGGGAGCCAGTCTTCCCTCGCGTCGCCGAGCCACTCCCAGATCCAGTCTTCGTCGAGGAGCGCGAAAGCAGCTTTCTCCTGCCCCTTCGTGCCGCGCGCGAGGACCAGCGTGAACGATTCGAATGGATACGCGATGCCGCTCGCTCGGTGGAAGAACTCGGCCGCTCGCTCGACTGCTGCCAAGCACTGCGCGGCGTCGCGGGGCGAGCGACGTGTGGCGAGAAGCGCGAACTCCGTAGCACCGGCCCGAGAGCTCGCGCGCCAGAAGTCTCCCACTGCGAAGCCGAACAGGTACGCTGGGTGGGGCGTCGTGAGCGAGAAGCGCGCGACGTCGCTCGCCTTCACACGACCGAGATCGGTCGCGCCACTCCCCACGCCGATCCAGTCGCGACTCGAGGCTACTGCGATCCGGATGGGAGCTCGGCTACCGGGCGAGAAGTCACAGGGGAGCCAGCGGCGTGTGTCGAAGCCCGTGAATGCGTGGTCATCGTGGATACGCAGACCCTCCGACGACGCCCCCGCGTAGCGGATCTCCAGTCGACTCCTGTCCGCTGCCGGCAGATCTACGGACAACTTCTCGTTGTGCGCGACGAACTCCACCGGCACGCCGTTGCACGCCACGCGTTCGATGGTGAGGTCGGCGGCGTCGAGCACGAGCCGCGAGGGTCCAGGGCCCGCGAGCCCGAGCACCGCATCGCCCCGGAAAGTCCTCCGGGCAATGTCGAGCTCGAGGCGCACGTCGTAGCTCTCCGGCGTCGGCGCGCGCGGCCCAGCAGCCCGGGGCTTCGGCGGGGAGCCCGGCAGAGAGCTCGGTCGCGGGGCACAAGCCGAGAGCAGAAGCAGCTGGCTCACGAACCACCGGCGCCCTCGATCCACGCCCCGAGTTTCGGCTGGCCCGCCCTCCCGAGCAACTGCGGGGCTCCAAGTGGGGCGCGGCCCGGCAGGCGCGCGAATTCTGCGACGAAAGGACGCGTCTCCGATCGGGTTGCGCGCCGAGAGGTCGAATGCACGGCGGGTTTCGCGTGGAATGGTCCTTGCGAGCGCGCCTCGAGGCATGGCGTCGAAGGTGCTGCTCGTCTACCCGCCGTCGCGCACGCAGGAGCACGAGAGCTGTCCGGGCGCTCTGACCATGCTCGGTGCGGTGCTGGAGCAGAACGGCCACTCCGTGCGCTTGCTCGACGCCAACGCGACCGCGCGGAAGCTGACGAGCGAAGACATCGCCCGCATCGCGCGCGAGGAACGCCCCGACGTCATCGGCGTCACACTGGTCACGCCCCTGGTGCGCGAGGCGTATCGAATGGCGTCGCTCCTCCGCGGAAGTGGAGCGCGGCTCCTCGCCGGTGGCCCGCACGCCACGCTTCTCCCCGAAGAACCCCTGGAGCACGGCTTCGACGCGGTCGTGGTGGGGGAAGGCGAGCCGACGATCTTCGAGGCGGTCGAGGCGCTCGACGGGCGTTTGCCGAAGGAAGGTGTCGCGGGCTGGGTGTACCGGGATGACCGGGGCGGTGTCTCGCGCGGGCCGCCGCGGCCGCCCATCGCCGACCTCGACGCGCTGCCAGCTCCTGCGCGTCACCTGGTGAACCCCGCGCACTACGGGGGTAGCGAGGACGCGGCGCTCCACATGAATCTGTTTTCGTCGCGCGGTTGCCCGGCCAAGTGCGCGTATTGCGCCGGCGGGCTCTTCGGTCGGAGGTTCCGCTTCCGCTCCGCCGGAAGCGTGCTTCGCGAGATGGTGGACGTGCACCGGCGTTACGGCACGCGGCACTTCCATTTCATGGACGACGCGATGACCGTCAACCGGGAGCGCATGCTCGAGGTCTGCACCGGCCTCCGCGAGGGTGGTCTCGGGCTCACCTGGAGCATGATGACCCGGGTCGACCGCGTGGACGAAGACCTGCTTCGGGTCATGGCTCGGGCGGGCTGTGTCCAGATCGACTACGGCATCGAGAGTGGGCACCCCGAGACCCTGAAGCGCATCCACAAGCCCCACGACGTCGCCCGTGCGCGCCGCATCGTCGAGGCCACGCGCCAGAGCGGCATCGATCCCTGCGTCTTCTTCATCCTCGGTTTCCCCTGGGACACCGTCGAGTCCATCGAGGAGACCGAGCGATTCATGCTGGAGCTCGCTCCCTTCGTGGCGCGTTTCCACCCCGCCATCGCCTCGGTGTTGATCCCGTTTCCGGGCACCGAGATCTACGAGAAGCACGAGGCCGAGCACGGCCTCACGGGTTGGTGGCTCGACCACGCGCGGAGCTACGACGCTCCCGATCGGCGACGTCATGCGTACTACCAGACCGAGCTCTTCACGCGGGGCGCGGTGCTGGACGCCGACTTCTTCCACTACGCGCCGGCGGTTCGGCGAAAGATCGAGGACGTGTTCGAGCTGATGTGGCTCCACAATCTCCGCAAGGCGCCGTGGCCGCTGCGGAGCGCGAAGCGCGTGATGCTCGAAACGTCACGTGTGCTCCACCGGCGCTCGCCGGCGCTCGAGCGCGCGATGTTCGGGGCGCTCGGGTCGGGCGCCCGGGCGGCCAGACGCTGGGCGAGGCGAAGCGCGAGCGAAGCCTCCGCCGCGAATCAATAGTCCGGCGGCGGTGGAGGCGGTGGAAACCCGCTCGCGCTCGGCGGATAGGCGGTCGACGAGGACAGGGGCGAAGATCCGGGACCGCTGGGCGACGGCGCGGGTGGTGCGCCGGGTGGCGCGCAGACGACCGTCACCGATTGTGGCGAGTAGATCGTCGTCGTCACGTACGTGAGCAGGCTCTGGAGCGGGTCGGTGCTCGTACGCACTTCGGCGGTTCCCTCGCGGCAGAGCCGATCGAGCTCGTGGGGGCCGCTCGCTTCGACGAGACCAGCGATCCAACCGCTGTGCCACTTCTCGTCGTATCCGTCGGGAACGCGATCGGGAGGCTGACCGGTGCGCACCACGGTGCGGAAGCAACCCGAAACGAGTACGCCGAGCACGAGCCAAGCAGCGCGCCTCATGGCTTCTTTGCCTCCTCGCGCGCGCAGACGATGGCGACCTTTCGCGGCGTGTAGATGCCGAGAGTGACGATGCTGACGCCGAGGGTGAGCACGTCTTCGCCCACCCAGATCTCTCGCGCCCGCCCCGTCGAGCAGTGATCTCGGACGTCGACCTCGGCCTCGCCGACGGCGCCCAGGAGGTAGTGATGGGCCCACTCGCTCTTTTCCTCCCCCGCAGGGACGCGGGCGTCCCGGAACGTCACGGAGCACGCGGACGTCAGGGCGACGAGTGCAAGCACGACGAAGCGCGGGGCGGGCACCGTCCGAAGGTAGAGCATCTTTCCCCTCCCATGGAGCAGGGCTTCTGGGGCGCCAGCTTTGCGCGGCGGGAGGCCGCCGGCTCCCGGCGTCGCGTGCCATACTCGGCGCGTGAACGAGGCGAAGCTCGCCGAGCTCGGACTGCCCGCGTTGGCTCGACGCGCCATTTCTGCCTGCGTGCGCGAAGGGCGGAGCATCGAGGCGGGGCGAGCGGGCGCGCCGCGTGGCGGGGTCTTCGTGACGTTGCGCAGTCCCGACGGGAACCTACGTGGCTGCATCGGTTCCATTTCACCCCTCGAGTCCGACGTGCTCGCCGAGACCGTGCGCAGTGCGGTGCTCGCCGCGACCCGCGACCCTCGCTTCGAACCCGTTCGCGCCGACGAGCTAGCGGGCCTTCATGTCGAGGTCAGCGTGCTCGCACCCGAAGAGCCCATCGCAAGCCCCAGCGAGCTCGACCCGTCGATCTACGGCGTGATCGTCCGGGACCGGCTGGGCCGCCGCGGCCTGCTCTTGCCTGGCATCGAGGGGGTCGACGATGCCGCCACGCAGATCGCCATCGCCCGGCAAAAAGCCGGCATTTCGGCCTCGGAGCCGGTGAGCCTCGCGCGCTTCCGAGTGGTGAAGCTGGTCGAAGCGTAGGGAACCGCTCGCCGCCCGCGTCGGAAGGGCTGAATCACGACGCCCCATCCCATTTTTCGGAGCAAGAAACCGCGATGACCCGACGAAACCTGCGAACCATCACGAGCTGCCTCAGCGGCGCTGCCCTCGCTCTCGCCCTCGGCGCTTGCGCCCAGGGGCCGACGGACCAGGTGCCCGAGCCCGCCCAGTCCGCGGCCGAGGGGCTCTCGCCAGCCGCCGAGCCCGCAAAGCCCCCGAGCGAGAAGCCGGAAGGCCAACGCCCGGAGCACTGCGGCCCCCGCGCCGGTGCCGGTGGCCATCCCGGCCCCGGGTTCCTGCTTCACGCCGCGCTCGAAGAGCTCGACCTGACGGCAGACCAGCAAACGAACATCGAGGCCCTCGAAAAGGAGCTCGACTCCGCACGGCCGTTCGACAGCGAAGCGCACCGGAGCTTCGACAAGGCGCTCGCGGGGCAGATCCGCGCGGGCAAGGTCGATGCGAACGCGCTCAGCGCGAGCCTCACCGGCCTCGAGCAAGACGCCGTCGAGGGTGCGAAGCGCATGCACGGCGCGCTGAACAAGCTCCACGCGCTGCTCACAGCCGAGCAGCGGCAGGCGCTGGTGAAGGCGCTTCAAGCTCAGCCGCACCCCGGCATGGGGCCAGGCCCTGGCTTCGGTCCTCCCGAACCGGGCGACGAGCCACCGCCCGAGCGGGTGAAGCGCCACGGTTTCCGTGGTCATGGTCCCGAGGGGATGTTCCGCGACCTCGATCTGAGCGACGCCCAGCGCGAGAAGCTCGATGCGGTCCGCGAGCAACGGCGAGGCGATCGCGATGCGATGATGGCGCGCGGCAAGGATCGAGCCGAGAAGCACCAAGCACTGCTCCGCGCGTTCGCTGGCAATGACTTCGACGCTAACCGTCTCGTGCCCGAAGCGGACATTCGCAAGATGGCGCGCGAGCACGCCCTCGAGCGCACGAAGCACCTCGAGCCGCTGGTTGGCGTGCTCGAGCCCGAGCAGCGCGCGAAGCTAGCGGCTCGGATCGAATCTGGACCTCGCGGTCCCAAGCACTGACCCCGCGGGTGCGGATGGGGCACAAATAGCGTCCCCACCCGCGCCCCCAACGAGTATGTCGACTCAGAGTGTCCGATCCCGATCTCAGGCTCTTGGCCCAGCGGGTCCGTGGCGGCGACCGCGCCGCGTATCGGATCTTGGTGGACCGAACCGCGCAGCCGCTCTTCCGGCTGGCGGCGCGCCTCTTGGGAAACGAAGCGGACGCCGAGGACGCACTTCAGGAGGCGTACGTGAAGGCCTATCGAGCGCTGGAAGGCGGGAGGTTCGACGGGCGTTCGGAGGTTCGCACCTGGCTCTATCGCATCGTGACCAATGCGGCCCTCGATGCGCTGAGACGGAGAGCGGTGCGGCCGGCGGGCGACGACGCTCCGCTCGCTGGCTTGCCCGACGATGGGCACGCCTCACCGGATGCGCGAATCGCTCTGCGCGAGCTCGACGCGTGGCTCGGGGAGCTGCCCCCCGATCAACGCGTCGCCATGGTGCTGTGTGGGGTAGAGGGTCTGAGCAATGCGGAAGCGGCGGACGTGCTAGGAGTCAGTGCGGGAGCAGTCGAACAGCGACTGGTCCGAGCCCGCGCGACGCTACGCCAGAAGCGAGGGGCCGATGACGAAGCCTGACGAAACGCTCGAACAGCTCACGCGCTTGGCGGCGCGCACAGAAGAGCTCGCGCCGCGTCCCGGCTTCGCCGACGGCGTGATGGCCAGCGTCGAGCTCGACGTCACGCGGCGGGAACCGGGGCGCGTGCGCTGGGTCGCGCTCGGCGTCTTCGCCGCCGCCGCCGCGTTCGCCATCTGGTCCGCGCGCGCAGCGCAAGGTGACCTCGACGGCGCCGCAGTGGCTTCTTTCGACATGGTGGAGCTCGAGCAGTGAATCGGAAGCTCGCCACCGTGCTCGCTCTCGTGGCGGCCTTCGGGCTCGGAGCCGTGGCCGGAGGCTACGGTACGAAGAGCTACCTTCTGCACCGTTTCGCCGAGCGCTTCGGCGGACCTCCGGGTCGCGCCCGCATGGGCTTTCACGTGGAAGCCCTGGCCCGCGCGCTCGACCTCGACGCGGTCCAACGCGACAAGATCCAGAAGATCTTCGAGGCCCACGAGGGGGAGCGCCGGCGCACCTTCGAGCGCTGCGAGCCCGAGCACCGAGCCCTCCGCGAGAAGATCGACGCGGAGGTTCGCGCGGTGCTCACGCCCGAGCAGCAGGAGAAATACGAAACGATGCGGCGGCGCTTCGGCGGTCCGCCGGACGGTCCGCCCCCACCACCACCTCCTCCCTGACTTCCTCGCCATTCCCGAAAGGTGCTCGTGGAAACTCCTCCCCAGGCCATCGGTGATCCGAAGGTTCTCTCCCAGCTCGGCGTGGGCAAGAGCCGAACGCTCCGGCGCTGGCTCGTGCGCGGGATCTTGCTGCTCGTGGCCGTCGCGCTCGTAGCAGGCACCGTCGTGTACTTCCGCATGCGGAGCCAAGCGGCCAGCGTCGAGACCTTCGTGACGGCTCCAGTGGAGCTCGGCGATCTGCGCGAGACCGTGACCGCCACCGGTACCTTGACCCCGCTCGACGCGGTCGAGGTGGGCGCAGAGGTCACCGGGCGCGTGCTCAAGGTGAACGTCGACGTCAACGATCGCGTGCAGGTGGGGCAGGTCCTGGTCGAGATCGATCAGGAGACCCTCAACGCCCGCGTCGAGGAGTCGCAAGCCCAGCTCTCGAGCGCGCAGGCCTCGTATCGCAACGCCAAGGCGACGGTGAAGGAGAACGAGCTCAAGGCCACTCGATTGCGCGAGCTGAACAAACGCGGGCTCGCGTCGGCGCAGGAGCTCGAGACCGCCGAAGCCAGCCTCGAGCGAGCCAAGGCCCAAGTGGGCACGGCTTCCGCACAGGTGACCGTGGCGCGGGCCGGCTTGAAGTCGGCCAAGACCAGCCAGGGCAAGGCGCTGATCAAGTCGCCCATCGAAGGCATCGTACTCGCACGCAGCGTCGAGCCCGGTCAGACCGTGACCGCGGGCTTCCAGACGCCCGTGCTCTTCACGCTGGCGCGCGACATCACCCAGATGGAGCTCAAGATCGACGTCGACGAAGCCGACGTCGGAAAGGTGAAAGACGGCCAAACCGCGAGCTTCATCGTGGATGCCTTTCCCAAGCGCCGCTTTCGCTCGAAGGTCGTACGCCTGAACAATCTGCCGAAGTCGGGCACGACGGTCATCACCTACGAGGGTCTCCTGACCGTGGACAACTCCGAGCGGCTCCTGCGCCCCGGCATGACGGCGACGGCCACCATCATCACGCAGGAGATGAAGAGCGTCCTGTCCGTTCCCAACGCGGCCCTGCGCTATCGACCCAAGTCGGCCAGCGCCAGTCAGAGTCGGGGAGGCGGACTGCCGGTGCCCGGCCTCGGCCGGGGGCCGGGCGGCGGCGGCTTCGGTCCGCCCGGTGGTGGTCGGGGCGGCGGCGCGCGGCCCGCCAGCTCCGCTGGCCCCGCCGGCTCGGCCGAAGCGCGGGGACCGCGCGAGGGCGTCTACGTGGTGAAGGACGGCAAGCCAGTGCGCGTGGGCGTCGAGACGGGCGTCACCGATGGCAAGCGCACCGAAGTGAAGAGCACCGAGCTCGGCGCGGGCACCGAGGTCATCACGGACGTCGCGGAGACGAAGAAATGACCGCGGTCGCGCCGGATACGGATCACCCCGTGGTCGAGTTCCAGGGGGTCTACAAGATCTACGGCGAAGGGGACACCGAAGTGCGCGCGCTCGACGGCGTCGACATGCGCATAGCTCGTGGCGAGTTCGTGGCCATCATGGGCTCGAGCGGTTCGGGCAAGTCCACGGCCATGAACATCATCGGTTGTCTGGACGCGCCCACGCGCGGCCAGTACCTGTTCCGCGGCGTCGACGTCGGGTCGCTCGACGCCGATCAGCGGGCTTTGCTCCGGCGCCACTACGTCGGCTTCGTGTTTCAAGGCTACAACCTGCTCGCGCGCACCACTGCCCTGGAGAACGTCGAGCTGCCCCTGGTCTACCGCCGGGTGCCTGCCCGCGAGCGACACGATCGCGGCATGGAGGCGCTCGTCGCGGTGGGACTGGCGGATCGCGCCGATCACACGCCGGCGGAGCTCTCGGGTGGACAGCAGCAACGCGTGGCCATCGCGCGCGCCTTGGTCACGAACCCCTCGCTTCTGCTCGCCGACGAGCCGACCGGGAACCTCGACTCGGCGCGCAAGCACGAGATCATGGAGCTCCTCGTGCGGTTGAACCATGAACGCGGGATCACGATTGCGATGGTCACCCACGAGCCCGACATGGGCGTCTACGTGTCGCGCGTCGTCATGTTCAAGGACGGGCGCATCACCGATCAGGGCAAGCCCGCCGACGTCGAATACGCCGGGCCCATCTCCAAACGGCCGCTTTCGGCCAGGGGCCAAGCATGATTCGCATCACTCTGGTGATGGCGCTTCGGCAGATCCGGCGCAACACCTTGCGCTCGTTTCTGACCATGCTCGGCATCGTGATCGGCGTGGGTGCCGTGATCGCGCTCGTCACCATCGGCGAAGGCGCGACCGCGAAGGTCACCGCCGACATCGGCAAGCTCGGCAACAACTTGCTCATCGTCTCGCCCGGAGGCAGCCGGCGTTCGAGCGGCTTCTCCCAGGCCAACGGCTTCACCAAGGAAGACGTGGACGCGATTCGCCGCGACGTGACCGGCGCCGAGAAGGTCGCACCCACGGTGGGGCGCCAAGCCCTGGCGGTCTGGGGCAACCGCAACTGGCGCACGAGCGTGACGGGCACCACGGCGGAGTACCTCGACGTGCGTGCCTACGAGGTCACGCAGGGCCGGCCGTTCAGCGAGACCGAGATCAACGCCGGGCAGCCCCTCTGCATCTTGGGCGCGTCGGTGAAAAAAGAGCTCTTCGCCGACAGCCCCGCGGTCGGCGAGTCCATACGCGTCGACAAGCTCTCGTGCGAGGTCGTCGGCGTCCTGGCGGCCAAAGGCCAGAGCGGAATGGGCCAAGACCAGGACGACGTCGTGCTCCTGCCCCTGCGCGCCGTTCAGCGCCGACTCGTCGGCAGCAACGACGTGAGCTCCATCTTCGTGACGGCTGCCGAAAACCGCAGCACGACCCGCATCAAGGAGCAGATCGAAGATCTCTTGCGCGAACGGCGTCAGATCGCCGCCGGCGCCGAAGACGACTTCAACGTGCGCGACATGGCCGAAATCGCCCAGACCGTCACCAGCGCGACCGGTGCCCTGACCGCCTTGCTCGGTGCCATCGCCGCCGTGAGTCTCCTCGTGGGCGGCATCGGCATCATGAACATCATGCTGGTCAACGTCACCGAGCGCACGCGCGAGATCGGGATCCGGCTCGCCATCGGCGCCATGGCGCGCGAGGTCTTGCTCCAGTTCCTGGTCGAAGCCGTCGTACTGGCGATGATCGGCGGCCTCATGGGCATCGGCTTCGGTCTCGCTGGCTCCTACGCCGCCACGCGCGCCCTCGGCGTGCCCTTCGTCGTCGACCCGAAGATCTTGATCATCGCGTTCCTGTTCTCCGCCCTGGTGGGCGTGATGTTCGGTTACCTGCCCGCGCACAAGGCAGCGCGGCTCAACCCCATCGAGGCGCTACGCCATGAATGAAACGACGATTCGCATCGGCTTCGGACTCGCTTGCCTCGTGGCCTTCTCCGCGTGTCCCCGATCGGCCCGCGCCGAAGACCCGCCGTCGAGCGTGCGACCCGCGGGCGCGCCGCGCCGGATCGACGTCGGGCTCGCGGTGCGCGAAGCCCTGGCCAAGAACCCGAACCGCGAGGCTTCCGAGATTGCGGTCGAGCGCGCGCGCCAGAACATACTGGTGGAAGAAGCCCGCTACCCGTACGTGTTCCAGGCAGACGCCGGCTACACCCGGAGCAAGGTGCCGCGCCTCGGCGCGGGCGACACCGTCAGCTCCTCGACATCGCGCACGTACACCGTGGGTTCGGCGCTCCGCCGCACGTTTCCCTTCGGCACCACGGCGGAAGTGCGCCTGCAAGGTGAGCGCTTCGAAAACGAGTCGTCGGCGGGCGGACTCGCCGGCGGCACGAGCACCGGCTACGGCGTTTCGGGTCGCGCATCGGTGACCCATCCGCTCCTCCGTGGAGCGGGCACTCGCGTCGGCGAGGCCGAGCTCCGCACCGCCCGTGTCGAGAAGCAGGCCAGCGAGAAGGCGCGCGACCGTCAGAAGAGCGAGCTCGTGCGCGACGTCGTCATGGCCTACTGGGAGCTCTGGTACGCCGACGAGGCCACGCGCATCCAGCGCTCCGCGCTCACTCTGGCCAAGCGGCAAGAGGCCGATGCCAAGGCCAAGGTGGCCCAGGGTGCCTCGGCCGAAAGCGACGTGCTGACGTTCACGAGCCGCGTTGCCGAGCTCGAGGAGTCCGTGGTGACCGCCGATCTCGGCCAACGGCAGCGCGCGCTCGAGCTCGGTCGCCTGATGGGCTCCCCCGACCCGGACCGCGATCTCGTCACCATCGCCAGCGGCCCTCCCGCCGCCGGCGCGAGCGCCACGCGGGCCGACGTCGAGAAGGCGCTCGGCTCGACCTCCGTAGAGCTCGCCGAGCTCGAAGCCCAAGTGCGCGTCGCGCGCTCGCGGGCCGAAGTCGCCGGCGAATCCACGCGACCGCGGCTCGACGTCGAGGGCTACCTCGAGTCCCAAGGCGTGAGCGAGCGCATCCCCCGTGCGGCGACCCGAGCGGGGCAGATGAGCTGGGTCACCGCCCACGTGGGCCTCGTGTTCGAGCTGCCCCTCGACGACTCGCGCCGGAACGCCGAGAAGCGTGCAGCGCTCCTCTCGGTGCGTGCGGCGGAACAAAACCTCCGCGCCGCGCGCGACCGCATCACGTCGGAAGCGACGCTTGCGGTCACCAACGAGAAGGCGGCCTCCGAGCGCGTGCGCCTCGCCGAGCGCACGCTCGCCGTCGCCGAGAAGGCCCACGCTGCCGAGAAGGCCCGCTTCGAGCTCGGTCAGTCGCTGCCCATCCAGGTCCAGCAAGCCGAAGACGATCTCCGGCGCGCGAAGCTGCGCGTCGCTCGCGCCCGTGTGGACTTGGTGGAAGAACAGACGGCGGTGCTCCACCTCGCCGGACGCTTGCTGGCAGAGTACGAAGGCGGCTGACCCACGTCGCTGCTCGGCGTTGCCTGCGCGCGCGGCTGGCGGGGCTCGCGGATGCGGAGGCGGAAGGGCTTGGAGGGGGTGGGCGCAGCAGGGATCGAACCTGCGACTTCGACCGTGTGAAGGTCGCACTCTACCGCTGAGTTATGCGCCCGAGCCGCCGGCTCCGAGCCCGGCGGTTCGCTCCGGCGACCCCTCGAGGCCAGCGGAGGCGCGCTAGATAGCGCGCCGCGGGCCGAAGGGCAATGGCTCGAGTCGAAGCGCGCGATTCCGGGCCTTCATGATATAGGAAGCCCCCCCGATGACCGACCCCGACACTCGAGCCGAGCTCGGCCGGCTGGAAGCCGCCCGGAGCCGCGACCGCGTCGTGGGGCTCATGATCATCATCGCCGCCTTCGTGGCCGGGCTCGCCATGTCGCTCTGGGCCAAGGGCAAGACCCGGCCCGAGCTTCCCGAGCCCCCCGCGCCGCCCACGCTCGGGGGCATCGTCGGCTACCCGAACGCGGTCGACATCTTGAGCTCGCTCCCCGGGGCCCGCGCGGTGACGAAGCGCACGCTCCTCCGGAACATCTGGGCCGAAGGCGTGAAGAGCGACGGCACGCTGGATCTGAACGACATCACGGGTCGTGCCCGCTACACGTTCCAGAGCCTCGAAGGCGAGGGGCCGCAACCGGCGCGCGAGCCCGGCACGCTGCCGCGCCGGCACTACTGCGGAAAACAGACGGTGCACTTGAAGAAGGAAGGGCTCGTCGCCGATCCCGACGTGACCGACTACCCGTGCCCGAGCCAGACCCTCGACCCCTTGCCCGAGCCGCCACGCTGCGGTTTCGCGGAGGTGTGGGCACACGCGATCAAAAGCGGGGCGCCGCGCGAGCGCATGGCGCGCATCGAGTACTATCGCGCCAAGGCCGGGCCCGCGTGGCGCTTCGAGATCCCGGGCACGCCGCACAAGTTCGCGCTCTACGGCGACTGCGGGCGGCAGCTCGACGAGGCCGAAGCGTTCACCGTGGCTCCTTGAGCTCCGGGCTGACCGAGAGCGAGAGCAGGTCGCGGAGCTTCCCCCAGAGTCGTTCGCGGCCTTCACCCGTCTCGGAAGAAAAGCCGAGGGCGCGTCGCTTGGCTCGCGCCTCGAGCTCGGCGAGCGCGAGCTTCTGCTTCGAGAGCACGACCTTGTCGAGTTTGGTGGCCACGAGCACGGTCTCGAGTTTGGGCCGACTCACGCGCGCGGGGCTCGCGCAGAGCTCGAACAGATCGGCGTCGTCGGGCTCGAGGCCGCGTCGGACGTCGACGATGATCACCACGGCGCGCAGGGTCGCGCGTCCGAGGAGGTAGCCCTCGATGAGCTCACCCCAGTCCCTGCGTTCCTGTTTGCTGCGCCGAGCGAAGCCGTAGCCGGGCAAGTCCACCATCGAAAGCGTCGCACCGTCGGCGAGCTCCGTCGCATAGAAGCCGATGCGCCGCGTGCACCCCGGCGTTCCGCTGACACGAACCAGGTTCCGGCGCGAGAGGAGGCAGTTGACGAGGCTGCTCTTACCCACGTTGGAGCGCCCTGCGAAAGCGACCTCGAGCGACACGGGAGGGGGGAGCTCGCGGAGCGTGGCTGCGCCGGCCGAAAACTCGGCCTTCACCACCCGGCTCGACAGGGAAGATGCTTCGCGGCTCATCGCTGCGGAGCCTGCAACGAACTGCCGCCGCGGGCCACGACAATCAGGCTTTCGAGCGACGCCGGCGCGAGATGCCGCTCGTGAGCGCAGCGAGCTCTTCGCTTCGGAAGAGCCTCGCCGCCGCCAAGAAGGCGAGCCCGAAGGCTGCGCCAGCTGCGATCCCAGGGACGAGTCGCGCGACCGCGTTGCCCCGGCCGAAGTCGGCCGTGTAGTGGACCAAGACCAGCCCGGCGGCCGCCGCCGGCACGCACGCCGCCAGCGTGCGCAGCGCCGAAATCGCGATTTCGCCCAGTCGCGTGTCGCCGAGCTTCTTCCGCAGACCGAACCAGAGCAGGCACATCTGCGCAGCGCTCGCGCCGCTCACCGCGAGGCTCACGCCCACGTGTCCGAGCGAACCTTTCAACGCCAGCGCGAGCAGCACGAACACCGCGAGGTCGAGCGCGGCGACGACCACCGGCGTACGCGTGTCGCCGAGCGCGTAATAGACGCCGACCAATTGGCGCACCGCGGCCACGGTCCAGATGCCCACGCCCTGAGCCATGAGCGCCTTGGCCGTCTCGCGGGCACTCTCGGCGTCGAACTGTCCGCGCTGGAAGATCACGACCACGATGGGCTCGGCCAGCACCACGAAGAGCACGCTGGCCGCGATGGCCACGAACAGCGCGAGGCGCATGCCGTAAGCGAAGGTCTTCGCCACCTCGGCGTGTTCGCCGCGCGCCACCAGCAACGACAAGCTCGGCAGGGTCGCGCTCTGGAGCGCCATCACGAAGATCCCCTGCGGGAAGTCGCACAGGCGGAGGGCCCAGCCGAAGTAGCTCTGAGCTCCCACGCCGAGCTCCGAGAGGAAGCGGCGCGCCAGCACCACGTCGACGTAGTAGACGCCGAGGCCGATCAAGACGGGCCCCATGCGGCGCAGGGCCTCGCGCACGCCGGGTAGCCGGAGCTCGAGGCTCGGTCGTTCGAAGTAGCCGATGGCCCGGAGGCTCGGCCACTGCGCCACCACCTGGAGCACTCCGCCGAGGAGCACGCCCGCCGCGAGCGCCAGCACGCGATCCTGGCCTCGCGCGCCGAATAGGTTCGGCAAGCCGAGGGCGCACACGACGAATGCGACGTTCAAGAGGGCGGGGGCGAAGCTCGTGGCGACGAAGCGCTGGTGGACGTTGAGGGCGGCCACTCCCATGGCCGCCGTGCCCATGAAGAAGATGTACGGGAACACCCAACGCGTGAGCGTCACGGTGCGCTCGTACTGGCCTTCGTGGGCCTTGAACCCACCGGCGAAGAGCTCGACGAGCTCGGGAGCGAGCAGGACGCCCGCGATGGTCACCACCACGAGCAGCGACAGCGACAGGCCCCGCAGCGCGCGGAACAGCCGCCGCGCTTCCGCATCGCCCTGCTGTTCGCGGGTCTTGGCCAGGACCGGCAGGACCGCGTTCTGCACCGCGCCTTCGGCCAAGAGCTGTCGGAGGACGTTGGGGATGGTGAAGGCGACGAAGAACGCATCGGTGGCGGCGCGGCTGAACACCGCGGCGAGCACCTGATCCCGCACCAGCCCGAGGACGCGGCTGAAGAGGGTCCCAGCAGCGACCACACCGGCCCGGCCGGTGATCTTCTTCCGTTCGGCCTCCGCCGTGCTCGGGCTCTCGGCCGCCATCTCGGCCGAGGTACCACAGAGCGGCACACCCCGGCCAAATTGGGACGAGTTCAGTCCCCGAACAGCTCGGAGTGGACTTCGTCCAGGATTTCTTGGGACTCCGCCCTCGAGATTTCGAACACGCTCGACACGGCCTCGATGGCTGCGGCTTCGGCGTGGGCCACGTGATCGTCCACGAAGGCCACGCCAGCGGCGAGTCGGAACGCGAAGGCCCGGGCATCGGCGGACTCGATGCGCTTCGCGCAGGCGTCGAGGCGCGCCCGCCAGCCGTCGCGCGCGAGCTTCTCGTTGAAGCGATCGAGCAGCGCCTGGAGATCGATGCCGCGCACGTGGTGCATGTCGACGACGGCCTGGAAGCTCGCTGCGAGTTGCTCGAGCTCCTCCTTCTGGACGACGCCGTCCACCGCGGCCATGAGGAACATGGTCTCGAGGGTCGCTTCGAACTCCGCGGCTTGCGACTTCGCGCGGTCGTCCAAGGCTTCTCCCGGGCGCAAGCTGCGCGCGAGGGCGTGCGCGGCTTCGCCCGCGGTGACTCCAGTTGCGATCTTCCTCAGCCGAGCTTCGAGTCCCATGCGCCAAGCGTACCAGACCCCGAGCGCACGATCCCCCGCTACTCGATCCCGAGGTGGGTACGGAATGCACGGTCGACGAGGTCGAGCGCCGCATCGACGTCGGACGGAACGAGCACGTCGCTCTCCCCGGCCTCGGCGCGCTGCATCCGCCCCCGGAGCTCGCCCGAGAGCTTCGCGCGCGCCCCGCCGCAGGCGCGGCAGACCAAGCCCCCGCGGGCGACGTCGACCAAGGCGCCCTGGCCCTCGGGGCAGGGTTTTCCGCAGGAAACGCAGCGGCCGAGGTCGAGGCCCCAGCCGAACGCTGCGAGCAGCGCGAGGCCCGCGTGGGCGAGCTCCGCGCGCGGTGGCGTGCCGGCGCCCGCGTGTTCCAGGCGGCCGAGCAGCGCGTCGAGTGCTTGCCACACTTCGGGTTCCGGAGTGCGCACGGGTGACGCTCGACGCACCCAGCCGAGCGCACGGCCGGCGGCCTCCATGTGCTCGAGGCTCGACACGAGCTTCGTGCGCGCCACGTCGAGGCGCGCTTCGCGCAGCGCGAAGAGCTCGCTCGTCGCGTGCTCTTCGAGCGTCAGCCGGAGGGTGTGCATGGGCTCGAGGGAGCCACCGAAACGCTTCTGACTCTTGCGTGCTCCCCGTGCGAGCGCGCTCAGCTTGCCGAGCTCTTCGGTGAACAGCGTGACGACGAGGTCACTCTCGCCGTAGTCCACGCGACGCAGGAGCAGCGCGCGGGTGTCGTAGCGTTTCGCCGTCGAGCGGGTGCGCCGAACGCTCACGCCGAGACGCAGGCCGACGGGGCGGGCAACGCGCTCAGCTCTTGCGGCATGTCGTCGCCGCGCGGCTTGAGCACGATGCTGAGGGCCAGAGTGAACAGGATCAAGAGCAGCACGAACGCCAGTGCCACGCCGTAGCGCTTGCTGCGCGCCGGCTTCACCGTGGGATTGGCGCTCGACAACGGCAGCGGCGTCACCCACGCCACGCGCCGGCTCGCCGTGTAACGAGCGAGCACGTCGTCTGCCGAGAGGCCGACGGCGCGCGCGTAGGATTTCAGGAAGCCTCGCACGAAGACCTCGCCCGGAAGCTCGTCGAAGCGGTCGGCTTCGATGCGCTCGACGCTGGACATCGGCACGCGCGTGGCGCGGCTGATCTCTTCCGCGCTCATCCGCCGTTCGAGGCGGTGTCGGCGCAGGAGCTGTCCTACGGTTTCCATCGGCGAGGGCCCGAGCCTACTTGAGATTCGCCAAGATGGAGCTGCATTCTTTACCCGACGCCGAGGTCGGTAGAAGCTCCTTGCACTTCTTCAAATCGGCTTCGGCGTCCGCGCTCCGGCCGAGCCGTACGAGCACCCTGCCGCGTCCGAGGTAAGCCTCCTGGAGTCCCTTGCACGCGGGGGCTTCGGTCTCGAGGGCGCGTGTATAGGCGTCGAGCGCTTCGGTGAGTTGCTTCTTCTTCTCGTGGGCGGTCCCGAGCCGGTAGTTTCCGACGCAGAACAACGGCTGCGCCGCCACGCTTCGGCTCAGGGCGTCGATGGCGCGCTCGAGCTGCCCCTTCTCGAGATAGGCCCAGCCCAGATTTCCCCAAGCATTTTCGGGAGTCTGATAGAGCATGTCTTCCGAGAGCGGTTTCAGGACGCCGATGGCGTCGTCGAAACGCCGCTCGTGGATGAGCACGACGCCGAGGGTGTTTTTGGCCTCGCGAAAGTCCGGCTTGGCCGCCAAGGCCATGCGTGCGTACTTCTCCGCGTCCGCGAGCCGGCACTCGTCCTTGGCCTGGCTGCAGAGCCCCAGGTAGATGAGCGCGACCAGGTGGGCGGCCTCGTGGTTCTCGTCGTTGAGCTCGAGCGCCTTCAGCGCGTGGTCCAGGGCTTGGCGGGGGTTCTTCTGGCGGAGGAGCGCGTCACGGGCGATGTCGTACTCGGACTCGCTCATGCGCTCGGGGTCGCCCCCGCCCGGCGAGTTCGCCCCGCGCCCTCCGCAGGCAGCGAGCAACGTGACGAGCCCAAGGGCGGCGAGTCGGTTCAGTCGCGAGCGCGGCGGCGCCGTGCCCCCGTGGCCGATTCCGTTGGGGGTGGGCAGGCGGGACGACATTGGGCGCGCTCCGGCGATAGCGCACGGTTCGCGATGCGTCAACGCAGGGCCTCCAGCTAGGTGCCGGAGATCGCAGTGTTCTTGGCAGCCGTGGCCGGGACGTCGCCGAGGATCTGGTCCCGGACCCCGAGCAGGCCGTAGAGCTCACGCAACGCGTCCGGATCGGGCAGCTCTACCCGTTCGTCTGCGATGCGCACGTAGCCGCGGTCGCGGAGCTCCTGGATGATCCGCTTCACGGAGTCCACGTCGAGACCCACCCGAGCCGAGAGCTCGAGCGGGGAGATGGCGACCTCGATCGGGCCTTCGGTTGCCCCGGACTGGGCAGCCGCCTGCTGGGCGAGCTTGATCAGAGCGACCACCACCTTGGAGTGCGAGTCGCGCAGCATGAGGATCTCGATCTGGTCCTCGGCGTCCCGAAGCCGACGAATCAGCTGTTGCAGGACGCGGGCACCCACCGCCGGGTTGCTGGAGAGAACTTGCTCGAAGGTCGAATGGTCCAGCGCGAGGGCCATGCCGTCGGAGAGGGCGACGGCGGTCGACGAGTAGGGCGCCCCGCGCACCAGCGCGGATTCGCCGAACAAGTCCCCGGGCCGGAGGACACGGAGGCTCCGCTCGACGGAACCGATGTGCTTGATCAGACGGACCCGGCCCTCTTGCAGCAAGTACGCCTCGACGGCGGGGGTCCCATCCCGAAAGAGGACGTCGCCCGCAGCGAAGGGGCGGCCGAAGCGAGCCAAGAGCTTCTCTTGCTGTTCCTCTTGGGTCGCCATCGCGTCCGAGTCTGCCAGTCAGGGGCGGGGGAGGGAAGGATCGTCGGGGAGGTCGAGCGTTTGGAGATGTTGGGGTGTCGCTCCCGCGTCCCGCACGTAGATCGGCGCGCGGACCCAAGCGCTGGGGTCGAGGCTCGCCGAAAGGAGTCCCACGCCGAAGGCATCGGGCAGGTCCGTGAGCTCGGAGCGGTGGGCGGGGAGGCCCAGCGCCTCGGCCATCTCGCCCAAGAAGAGCGCTCCGGGGAAGCGACCGAGCAGTGCTTCTCGTGCTCCTTCTTGGGCAAGGACGTCGGGGGGCCCGACCGGCTCGTGGTCGAGGAATGCTTGGGCGAAGACCTCCCCGCGGCGGGCATCCAACACCGCGACCCGCTCGGGGTTCGAGCCCGAGGGCGCGGCCCGGGCCATGGCGGCGAGGGAACCGACCCCGACCGACGGGATCCGGAGCCCGAGGGCGATACCCCGCGCAAACGCGATCCCGACCCGCAGCCCCGTGAAGCTTCCTGGCCCCATCCCGACCGCCACGCGCTCGACGGTCGCTTTCGCGATGCCGGCCTCCGAGAGGACCTGGTCGACCAGCGGCGCGAGCCGCTCGGCGTGAGCCGAGAGCTCGGTGTGGTAGGCCCGAGCGACCAGCGCACCTGCGTCGAAGACGGCCACCGAGCCGCGACGCGACGACGTGTCGAGGGCGAGGATGCGCATCTCGAGCTTCGTACCCGAAGTGCCGAGGCGGGTCGAGTCGAGCGTGTCGCCGCGCCCCCTGGCTCGCGGTAGAAGGCTCGGCAGCATGAGTTCTTCAGAGTCCTTCGACGCCCTCGCACGGAGCTTCCTCGGTCTCGGGCAGCGCGATCGAGTGCAGGAGAACGCGGCCGAGGCCCGCCGCGTCTATCTCGACACCACGGCCACCGCGCTCATGCCGCGCGTGGTGTGGCGCGGTCTCGAGCGCTACTTCGAAGCTGCGTGCGCCAACAGTCACACCGAGGCCCATCGCGCAGGGCGTGACACCACTCACGCGATCGAAGAGAGCCGTGACGCCATCGGGCGGCTCGTGGGCTACCGCCCCGATCGCGACGTGGTCTTGTTCACGGCCAACGGTGCCACCGGCGCCACCAACTTCTTGGCGCGTGCGCTCTTCCCCTCGGAGCTCCGCGCGGTGCTCAAGCGTTTCCCGGCGGGTGCGCCGGCGGATTTCGTGAAGACCTTCGCCAGCGCGCTGGGCGAAGCAGGGCAGAGCACGCTCTACGAGATGGTTTCGCGCCCGCTCGTCGTGGTGTCCACCATGGAGCACCACTCGAACCTGATTCCCTGGATGGAGGCTGTCGGACATCACAACCTGCGCGCGGCACGCGTGGATCCCGACACGGGCAGCCTCGATCTCGACGACCTCGAGCGCATCCTCGCCACCGAAGGCACGCGCGTGCGCCTCGTGGCGGTGACCGGTGTCTCCAACGTGACCGGCATCGTGAACCCGGTGCACCGCATCGCGCGCATGGCCCACGCCGTAGGCGCCGAGATCCTGGTCGACGGAGCGCAATGGGTGCCGCACGCACGGGTCGAAATGCACCCGGGCGACGAGCGCGAGACCCTCGACTACCTCGTGCTCTCGGGACACAAGCTCTACGCTCCGGGCAGCCGCGGCGCGCTCATCGGCAACCTGTCGACCCTCAGCGGGCGGCGCTGCGTGACGGACGTCGGAGGCGGCATGGTGGAGTACGTCACCATGCAGGAGTTCGAGATCAAGGACGACGTCACGGCCCGAGAAGAGGCGGGTACGCCCAACATCCCGGGTTCCATCGCCATGGGTCTCATCGCCGAGACACTGCTCGCCGTGGGCATGGACGAAATCGCCGCTCGCGAGCACGAGCTCACCCGCGAGCTCGTGCGGCGGCTCGAGCGTATCGAAGGCGTTCACATCTACGGCTCGACGGATCTCGAGCGCGTGCCCCGGGCGGGCGTGGTTTCGTTCAACGTGCTCGATCTCCCCCACGGTCTCGTGGCCGCCTACCTGAACGACTTCCACGACATCGCCGTGCGCGACGGCTGCTTCTGTGCCCACCCCTACGTGAAGACGCTGCTCAAGGTCGACGATCAAACCGAAGCTTCGTACCGAGAGGAGATGCTGTGTGGCGATCGCCGCAACATCCCCGGCATGGTGCGCGCCTCGCTCGGAGTCTACTCGACTCGCGAAGACGTCGAGGCCCTGGGCCACGCCCTGGAAGAACTGGTGCGTCGCGCGGCGGAGATGCGCGGGCGCTATCAGGGCGATCGCGACGGCACGTTCCGGCTCGTCGGCGCCCCCGCGCTCCCGCCGACGTTCCGGGTCGAGACCGAGGTGGGCCGCTGGCTCCGCGAGCCTTCGCGCTGAATTTGGCTCGGCTCACGCCTCGGCTGCGCGGGCGAAACGCCGGGTGTCTGGTCATCTCTTGTCGCCGATGACCCAACGGCGACCTAGGCTCGACCCATGGCGCATTGGCAGCACAGGCCCGAAGAGAAGTGGAAGAAGTTCGAGTTCCGCCAGCCGTATGCGAAGGGGCTCGCGCGGCTGCGCGACGAAGTCCTCGAGAAGACCGACTTCGACCCCGCGGTGCTCTGGCAGTGGGGCACGATGCAGGCCATGGCGCTCATCCGCCTCCTCGGCGCCGCCGAGGCGCGCTTCGGACGCGAAGGGCAGGAGCTCGTCTACGGCGCGCTCTACGACGTCGGGTTCGACGTTGGTCGCCAGATCCTCGAGGGCTTCCAGTGGCCCGAGGAGCTCAGCGAAGCGGAGTTCGTTTCGTTCTACGCCACGGTGATCAACCGCATCGCGTATGCCTCGCTCGAAGAGCCGCGCATCGACGGCGAAGACCAAGTGAGCTTCGACATCGTCTGGTGCCCGCACCAAGACCACTACGGAGCGTTCGACTGTCGCGTCCAGCGCTACTTCGTACAAGGCATGATCGACGCGGCCCGCAAGGTCGCCGGCGGCTTCGGCTTCGAGGTGCGCTTCGATTCGACCATCCCGTCGGGCGCGCCCACCTGTCACTTCACGCTGTGGAAGCCGGACGCCGAAGAGAAGAGTGCCTGGACCGAGCTGACGCGCCTCATCGACGAAAAGGCGCTCCTCCGCGCCAAGCGAACCGCGGAGGGGTGAAAAGTCAGCCCGCGCCTCGAGCGGCGAGAGCCAATGGTCGGGGCGCCGGGATTTGAACCCGGGACCCCCAGACCCCCAGTCTGGTGCGCTATCCAGGCTGCGCTACGCCCCGAACCCCCTCGCGAGCTTTTCTCTGCCAGCAAGGGTGGGCGGAAGGTAGACGGTTTTCGGCGAATTGCAAGGAAGAAGGTCGGGCTAGCTGCTCGTCCCCAGATAGCTGCATTCGAGACCGGCGGTGACCGCCGCGTACAGGGGGCCGAACCAGAAGAGGACGTCGATTCCCGGCATGCGCATCGTCGTGACCGACAGGAGGAAGGCGCCGGCGAGTGCCTTCACGACCAGGACGGCGAGGCCGCCCGGCAGACGACCGACGGTCGCCCACACCACGAGGGGCGTGAAGGCGGAGAGCAGCACGGAAGCCACGGCGAACTCTCGCGCGAGCTCGTCGTGGTCGGCCACGGCCGCAGCGATAGAGGCGAACCAGACGAGCGCGACGCTCACCCCAGCGACGAACGCGGGCCACACGCCGCTTCCGAGCTCTCGCGCGGACCCGCGGCGGTAGCCGCGGAGCGCGCCCTCGGTGCGCGCGAGCTTCTGCGTGAGCTCGCCGACGCGTGTCTCGGCGCCCCGCAGCTCGGCCTCGAGCTCGGCGACTTCGGCACGCGTCGCTTCTTTCCGATCCCGGTAGCTCACTCGTCCCGCCTTCAGTGCGCAGAAAACGTCTGGGAGCGGATCAAGTAGCGCTCGAGCGCTCGCAGGTGCGCCAGCTGGGTTGCTTCGGCGGGGACGAAGCGACGCGCACCGAACAAGACTTGACCGGCCTCGAGGAGTGCGGGCGCGGGTGTTTCGCAGAGCGCGCGGCGGAGGAGCGCGATGCTCGACGCATCCAGCGTCGACGAAGCGGCGAGCACGTCCGACGGAATCGGGCCGGCGCGCCTCAGCTCCTGAACGGCGGCCGCGCCCCAGCCTGCGCGCGCGACCCGCCCCGAAGCGTCGAGGTGTACGTAGGTCGAACCCACCGCTTCGGGATCGGCGAGCACCGCGCGCAGGACCGCGTCGTGGGAGCGAGCGAAGTGCTGCTCTCGAAAGCCGCGTTCGACGTCGAATCCTTCATGGTGGAGAGCCGCGCGCATGACCAGGAAGCCCGAGGCGCTGTCTTCGTCGACCCAGTAGAGCTTCGCGCGGTGCAGGTTCGCGAGGGAGTGGATCGGGGAGTCGGCCCGTACGTAGAGCGCGGCCCAGTACCAGGCGCTCTCGCTGCGCTCGGGCAGCGCTACTGGCGCGACGTCGGCGCGGAGCGCGGCCAGAGCGACCACCGGCGCGAGCCATGCGAGCTCGACCTCGCCGGCGCGCAGGCGGTGGAGGAGCCGGTCGTAGCGGGGAGCGGCGTAGGGCACGATCTCGAGCCCGGTGGCACGCGACAGCTCGTCGCAAAATGCGTCGAGCTCGGCGCGCGTCGGGCCATCGCCGTGGTCTCCCCGGCGCTTCATGCGGCGGCCGAGCTCCGAGAGCGCGACACCCAGGCGAATGCGCGACGACACGGCGGGGAGCATACACCATCGAGCTTCGAGGGGGATTCGTGCCAGAGTCGCTCGCATGGCGACCTGGGACTACTTGGTCATTGGCGGAGGCAGCGGTGGCATCGCTTCGGCCCGCCGTGCGCGACAATACGGAGCGCGAACGCTGCTCGTGGAGCGCGGGCCGCTCGGGGGCACGTGCGTCAACGTCGGTTGCGTGCCCAAGAAGATCATGTGGAACGCGGCTGGGCTCGCCGAGGCCCTGGCCGACGCCGAAGACTACGGGTTCGATGTCGACGTCGCGGGCTTCGATTGGGGCCGGATGAAGGCCAAGCGCGACGCCTACGTGGCGCGGCTGAACGGGATCTACGCGGCGAACCTCGAGCGCTCAGGCGTCGAACGCGTGAGCGGGCACGCGAGGTTCGTAGGGCCGCGTCGCGTGGAGGTGAACGGCGAGGTCCATTCGGCCGAACGCGTGCTCATCGCAACCGGCGGGCGTCCGCTCGTCCCGGCGGTGCCGGGGGCCGAGCACGGCATCACGTCCGACGGCTTCTTCGCGCTCGAGCGGCGGCCGGAGCGCGTGGCCATCGTGGGCGCTGGCTACATCGCGGCCGAGATCGCGGGCGTCTTGGCTGCGCTCGGCTCCGAGGTCACGCTGCTGCTCCGGCGCGAGCAGCTTCTCATGCGATTCGACGCCACGCTGCGCGAGGTGCTCATGGCCGAGATGGCCGCCGAAGGCATCAACATCCTGTCCTGCGTGCACCTCGAGCGCGTGGAGCGCGCCACGAACGGCGAGCTCGAGCTCCGGGGGACGCGGGGGGAGAAACTCGGCGGGCTCGACTGCGTGATTTGGGCCACGGGGCGTGTGCCGAACACGCAGGACCTCGGGCTCGATGTCGCAGGCGTCGAGCTCGACGCGGGTGGCCACGTGCGAGTCGACGAACGACAGGACACGTCGGCCGATGGCGTGCACGCGGTCGGCGACGTCACCGGTCGCGCGCTGCTCACCCCGGTCGCCATCGCGGCGGGCCGCCACCTCGCCGATCGCCTGTTCGGTGGCCAGAACGAGGCGAAGCTCGACTACTCCCAGGTGCCGACCGTGGTCTTCACCCACCCGCCCATCGGCACGGTGGGGCTCACCGAAGACGAAGCGCGCGAACGCTGGGGTGACGGCGTCCGCGTCTTTTCTTCACGATTCACCAACCTCTACCACGCGCTCACCGAGCGCAAGACGTCCAGCGTGGTCAAGCTCGTGTGCGTGGGGGCGCGCCTCGAGATCGTGGGCATGCACGTGATCGGCATCGGGGCGGACGAGCTGACGCAAGGCTTCGCGGTGGCGATGCGCATGGGCGCTACCAAAGCCGACTTCGACCGCACCATCGCCATCCACCCGACTGCGGCCGAGGAGCTCGTCACTCTGCGTTGATTCCCCCGGGACGCCGTTGGCGTAGCATGGGCGCGTGGAGTTCGCCGAGTTCGCCCAAGGACCGGACGCCGCCCTCGACTTGTGCCTCGGCGCGCTCCTCATCGCGCGCGACGCCTATCCGAACCTGGTGCTCGAAGCCGAGCGGGCGCGGCTCGACGCGTTGGCGCTACCCCTCGCGACGCTCGGTCTCGCCGAGCGCGAGCCACGCGAACAAGCGCGTGCCATCGAATACCACCTCTATGGCGAGCTGGCGTTCAGCGGCAAGAACGTCGACTACTCGGACCCTCGAGCTTCGTATCTGAACTCGGTGCTCGATGCTCGCGCGGGGCTGCCGATCCTGCTCGCGTTGGTCTACACCGAGGTCGCTTCCCGCATCGGCGTCTCCGCCGTCGGAGTCGGGTTTCCGGGGCACTACTTGGTGGGCATCGCGCGCGACGCCGCCAACGCGCCCGAGCTCTTCATCGATCCGATGAGCGGTCGGCCTCTGCGGCGCGCGGAGCTCGAGGACATGTGGCGCCGCGCGGGCGGCACCCACGCCCCGCTCGACGAGCGCTACCTCGCTCCCGCAGGCAACCGCGCGAGCCTCATCCGCATGCTCAACAATCTGCGGGGTGCCTACGCGCTCCGCGGGGACTTCGCGCGACTCTTGGTCGTGCTCGATCGCTTGATTTGCCTCGACCCGGCGGCGTGGAACGAGCGCCGGGATCGCGGGCTCGTAGCGGCGCGACTCGGTGCTCCGAAGGCGGCCCTGGAAGATCTGCGGGCGTATCTCGAGGCGGCACCCCAAGCCGGCGACGTGGCCGAGGTGCGCCGCTTGGTGCACGAGCTCTCGGGCCGGGGCGGCGGCAGTGCGAACTAGGGGGCCACCCTAGTTCGGTAGGCGCAAGAGCCGGATCGAATCGATCGCCGTTGGTCGCGAAGCGGGCCATGGCCCGCGGCAGCCGCCGCGCCATGGCGTCCCCGCGGGTGAGCGCCTCGAGCGCGATGCGGTGAGCATCGAGCGACGTGTGAGCGAAGACGGCCACGGCTTCGGCTGGGCGGCTGCGGGTTTTCGAAGACTCGGATTTTCGGACGCATGATGACCTCCTCGAGCCGCGCCGGCGTGCGGCAGGAGGAAGCGGCCGCCGCCGAAATCCGAAGCCGAGTGCCACGGCCGCAGCCGCAGCCGAGCTGACCGCAGCCGGTCCCCCCGAGCTCCTCGTAGCTACGACGCCGTGGCGCCCGTCAGCTGCCCGGTGTGGACGAGCGAACTAGGGACGCCCCCGAGTGCTGCGGTCGTTCTTTTTCCGAGCAGTTCCCGGCTGGGCGGGATATTTCTCGACGCCCCCCGCCCATGCGCCTGGCCCTCGTCGTCGTTCCCTCCTTGACCAAGGCAGCTGCGACGACGCGTCGGGTTTCGGCGCTCGGAGATCAGCTCCACGACCGCCTGAGCGAACCCGACGCGAACTTTCGGGTCGAGGTGCTGGAGACGCGCGGGCGGCTCGGCGAGCGCATTTCCGCGATCCTGCGCGAACACGGAGGGAACGGTCCGACCCTGGTGTTCGTCTCGGGGAGGATCTCTCTGGCGGATGACGGCCCGCAACTCGACTTGAGCGGTGGCAGTGAGCTCCTGTTCTCCGAGCTCCGCGCGTCGCTGGTGTCCGGCGCGGACGACGTGGTCCTGGTCCTCGACGCGGGGCACGTCGGCGATCCCGACGACCCGACGCTGTCGGCGACCTTGATCGACGCGGTGATCGCTGCCATCGAACCCAAAGAGAGCGGCATCTCGTTGCTCGTCGGCGCCCGCCCGACCGACGCGGCCACGACACCCAAGAGCGAGTTCGCGCGGTCGTTCTTGACCGCGCTGGACGACGCCCGAAGCAAGCTCGCGCGGTCGGGCGCCGTCACGGCCGCCCAGGTCTATCGCTCGATGCGAGACAACGCGGACCTGTTCCATGAAATCCCGGCCGCGGGCTATTTCCCGGGCCGGCGCGAATTCCCGCTCCTCGTCGAACAGAGCGTGGTGGTCGGCAGCGAGTCGACGGCGCCGGCCTCCATGAAGAGCACGCGGCCGAGCGTGCGGCCGTCCATCCCGCCTGCGGTCAAGCTCCCGGTGGTCGAAGATGCCTGG
>Ga0268298_10000584_pt1 | contig 46941 bp, 43 predicted proteins | sample WWTPWeurt_MetaG_FD_194462 | JGI IMG/M metagenome (GOLD analysis project Ga0268298, IMG submission 194462) | Activated sludge microbial communities from WWTP in Nijmegen, Gelderland, Netherland - WWTP Weurt | ecosystem: Engineered > WWTP > Aerobic digester > Activated sludge | place...
ACGTGGGCCCACTTCGAGCGCGACGGCATGTCCGCCGGGCTGTGGGGCTGCGAGCCGGGCGCGTGGCGGATCGCCTTCGCCGACGACACCGACGAGTTCTTCCATGTGCTCTCTGGACGCATCCGCATCACCGACGAGGGCGGTCTCGCACGCGAGTTCGGGCCGGGCGAGGCGTGCGTGATCCCGGCGGGCTTCAACGGGGTGTTCGAGGTGCTGGAGACGGTGGCGAAGCACTACGTGTTCGTGAAGCGTGGCGAGATGGGTTGAGGGGCGCGATCGGGCGGGCGCCTTGCCCGTGGCGGGTGCAGCGTCTAGGCTGCAGAAGCCACCCGGAGGTCGCTGCCATGCCCGCAAGATTCTGTTCGCTCGTTCTTGGCCTCTGCGTCGCTTCGGCGGTCTTCGCGCAGGCGCGCCCACCCGTCCCGAACGTGGTGCTCGATCACATGGACGAGCTCGACCGGCGCTGCGTCGCCGCTGGCGGTCGCGCCGGGGCAGGGCGTTTCGTCGTGGCGCAGGATTTCACGGGCGATGGCCGGCTCGACTATCTGCTCTCCGAGGGCGATTACGACTGCCTCGGCCGGCCGGGTCTGTTCCGCCCGGGGGGCGTAGGGCGGGTGGATATCTTCGTCGTCGATGCGCGCAACGCGGCGCGCCGCGTCTATTCCGATCGGCTCGTCGGCTATCGGGTGCTCGCCGGCAAGCCGGCCAAGGTGCAGATCGCCCGCCAGGGGGCAGCCTGCGGTGCAGGCAGCAACCCCCGCACGCAGTGTGCCGCGCAACTGGCGTGGAACGGGCATGGCTTTGGTGAAGCGGTCGCGGTCAGTGATGCGGGGGCGGCACCATCCGCGGCCGCGCCTGTGCCGGCGGCGCCAGGTGTCGGCGCAGCGGCGGGTTCCCCGCCCGCGCCCCTGGTGGTGCCGCCCGCGGCGCGTTCGCGCTTCCTGGCCGGATGCCGCCAGGCCTATGTTTCGCGCAGTGCGGATGCTGCACGCTGGGCCGACGAGCAATGTGTGGCGGACTGGGGCAAGGTCACCGAGAGTGCGGAGGCGACCGATGCACTGCTGGCCGCCCTGCCGGCCTCGGCGGGTGAAGCGGTGCCGCTGGCGAGTCTGCGCCAGCGCCTGGCCGGCGTGCGCTGGGCGGCCAGGCCCCGCTCACGCGAGCTGTCGGCGAGCGGTCGCCTGGGCAAGTTCGAGGTCTCGGTGACCGGCTCACCCGCCGCGAAGACCTTGGGAATGAGCTGGATGGAGGTCGGCGCCGAGCCACCCTACGACATCGTCGGTGCAATGCGCGTGCGCGGCGTCACGCTCACCGAGATCGCTTGCGAGGAATTCGGCGCCGGCGAGTGGCAACGGGTGTTCTCGGGCAGCGCGCCGGGACGGGCACCGTTCCGGCTCGAGCTCGGACAGCGCATCGCACCCTTCGCGAATTCCAGTTCCTATTACGCTGCGACGATCGACCTCTCGGGGCGGCCGCCTGCGCCAGCGGTGTCGAAGTCGGCGTGCTCCAACCCGAGCAACCTGATCTAGGCCGTGGATGAAAGGCGTCCGCTAGCAGGCGGGCTCTGCGTTTGACCGGTACGCGCTTGGCGCGACCCCCGTCCACTCCCGGAACGCGCGCGCGAAGCTCTTCTCGCTGTCGAAGCCGACGGCGGCTGCGATCTGCTTCACCGGTCTGGCGCTCTGCAGCAGCAGCTTCACCGCATGCTCCCGCCGCACCGCGTTCTTCAGGTGCTGCAGCGACACGCCTTCTTCCTTGAGCTGTCGGTGCAGGGTGCGCACCGACAGGTTGAGCTGTGCGGCAACCTCCTCGGCGGTGTGGGCGGCGGCGGGGTTGGCGGCGAGCAATTGCGCGACGCCATGCACCAGCAGGCGGTCGCGGCGGTACTGCAGCACGGTGAGCGGCAGCGCACGCTGCAGCATGGCCTGCAGCGCCTTCTCGTCGCGGCGCACCGGCAGGGCGAGGTAGCGCGCGTCGAAGCGGATGCAGGCGGCCGCGGCGGAGAAACGCGCCGGGCCGGCGAAGAGGTAGGCGTAGGCGTCGGCGTGCGCCGGGGCAGGGAAGGGGAAGGCGGCCTCGCCGAGCGCGATGCGCGAATCGACCAGCCAGCAGGCGTAGCCGAGCAGGTAGCGCAGCGTGCTGACGAGGCAGAACTCGCGCAGCTCGCCGAGTCCGGCGTGCTCGGCGACGTGGATCGTGGCCATGCCGCCGCGTTGCGCGAGCTCGAAGACGATGTCCTCGGTCAGCAGGCGGTGGTGACGGCACCAGCGCTTGAGCGCCACCTCCAGCGTCGGCGAGGTCAGTGAGGCGCGGCAGAGCATGCCGTAGCTGCCCCAGGGCAGCCGGCGCGAGAACCAGCCCAGTGCCTCGTCGTCGAGCTCCTGCATCGCCACGCCCGAGAGCAGCTCCATCTGCGCGGCGGTGACATGTGCGGCCGGATCTTCCAGCAGCGCGGGCGGGATCTGCGCCTGCGCCAGCGCGCTGGCCGGATCCATGCCCCGCAGCCGATACCCGGCAACGATCGCACGGATGAAGGCGATCGGCGTGGCGGCGCGGCCGCGGGTGAGTTCGGCGGGCGAGGGGGCGAGGATCTTCATGTGCCGGAATGCTAGCCGGCGTGGCACGAATTGCAACCTCGATGGCACTCGCCGCGCGAGCGGCCCGGTTAATCTCGCCCCATCCGCGGGCATGCGCCGTCCATAATGGATTTTCCGCGCACCGCCCCACGCGCCAGGACAACCTCGAGAAGGAGACACCCCATGAACGTGCCCAGCCTGAACTTCAACCTCGGCGAGACCATCGACGCCCTGCGCGACACCCTGCAGGCCTTCTGCGCCGCCGAGATCGCCCCGCGCGCGGCCGAGATCGACCGCGTCAACGAGTTTCCCGCCGACCTGTGGAAGAAGCTCGGCGACCTCGGCGTGCACGGCATGACGGTGAGCGAGGAGTACGGCGGCACCGACATGGGCTACCTGGCGCACATCGTGGCGATGGAGGAGATCTCGCGCGCCTCGGCCTCGGTGGGCCTGTCCTACGGTGCGCACTCCAACCTGTGCATCAACCAGATCCGCCGCAACGGCACCGAGGCGCAGAAGCAGAAGTACCTGCCCAAGCTGATCTCGGGCGAGCACGTGGGCGCGCTGGCGATGTCCGAACCCAACGCCGGCTCCGACGTGGTGAGCATGAAGCTGCGCGCCGACCGCAAGGGTGACCGCTTCATCCTCAACGGCAGCAAGATGTGGATCACCAACGGCGGCGACGCCGACACCCTGGTGGTCTATGCCAAGACCGACATCGCCGCCGGCCCCAAGGGCATCACCGCCTTCATCATCGAGAAGGGCATGAAGGGGTTCAGCCACGGCACCCACCTCGACAAGCTCGGCATGCGCGGCTCCAACACCTTCCCGCTGTTCTTCGACGACGTCGAGGTGCCGGCGGAGAACGTGCTCGGCGGCGAGGCCAACATCGGTCGCGGCGTGCAGGTGCTGATGAGCGGCCTGGACTACGAGCGCGCGGTGCTCTCCGGCGGCCCGCTCGGCATCATGGCGGCGTGCATGGACGTGGTGGTGCCCTACCTGCACGAGCGCAAGCAGTTCGACACCCCGATCGGCGAATTCCAGCTCATGCAGGGCAAGGTCGCCGACCTGTACTCCACCTGGAGCGCCTGCCGCGCCTATGCCTACGCCGTGGGCCAGGCCTGCGACCGCACCGACCATGCGCGCACGCTGCGCAAGGACGCTGCCGGTGTGATCCTGTACACCGCCGAGAAGGCCACCTGGATGGCCGGCGAGGCGATCCAGACCCTCGGCGGCGTGGGCTACACCAACGAATATGCCACCGGCCGCCTGTGGCGCGACGCCAAGCTGTACGAGATCGGCGCCGGCACCAGCGAGATCCGCCGCATGCTGATCGGCCGCGAACTCTTCTCCGAGACCCGTTGAGCGGAGCCACCCCCATGAGCGTGATCAAATCCGGCATCAACACCCGCAGCGCCGACTTCCAGGCCAACGCCAGCGCCATGCGCGGCCTGGTCGAGGACCTGCGCGCCAAGGCCGCCGAGGTCAGCCTCGGCGGCGGCGAGGCGGCGCGCGCCAAGCACACCGCGCGCGGCAAGCTGCTCCCGCGCGACCGCGTCGGCCACCTGCTCGACCCCGGCACGGCCTTCCTCGAGATCGGCCAGATGGCGGCCTACGGCATGTACGACAACGACGCGCCGAGCGCCGGCGTGATCGCCGGCATCGGCCGCGTGCAGGGCCTCGAATGCATGATCGTGGCCAACGACGCCACCGTGAAGGGCGGCAGCTATTTCCCGATGACGGTGAAGAAGCATCTGCGCGCGCAGGAGATCGCCCAGGCCAACCGCCTGCCCTGCATCTACCTCGTCGACTCGGGCGGCGCCAACCTGCCGACGCAGGACGAGGTCTTCCCCGACCGCGACCACTTCGGCCGCATCTTCTTCAACCAGGCCAACATGTCCGCCCAGGGCATCCCGCAGATCGCGGTGGTGATGGGCTCGTGCACCGCCGGCGGCGCCTACGTGCCGGCGATGTCGGACGAGGCGGTGATCGTCAAGAACCAGGGCACGATCTTCCTCGGCGGTCCGCCGCTGGTGAAGGCGGCCACCGGCGAGGTGGTGAGCGCCGAGGACCTCGGCGGCGGCGACGTGCACACGCGCATCTCGGGCGTGGCCGACTACCTCGCCGAGAACGACAGCCACGCGCTCCACATTGCGCGCCGCATCGTCTCCAACCTCAACCAGCGCAAGGAGGTCGAACTGGCGCTCGCCGACAGCGAGGAACCCGCCTACGACCCCGAGGAGATCTACGGCATCATCCCCGCCGACCCGCGCAAGCCCTACGACGTGCGCGAGGTCATCGCGCGCGTCGTCGACGGCTCGCGTTTCGACGAGTTCAAGCCGCGCTACGGCACCACCCTGGTCACCGGCTTCGCCCGCCTCTACGGCTACCCGGTGGGCATCGTCGCCAACAACGGCATCCTGTTCGGCGAGTCGGCGCAGAAGGGCGCGCACTTCGTCGAGCTGTGCGGCCAGCGCGGCATCCCGCTGCTGTTCCTGCAGAACATCACCGGATTCATGGTCGGGCGCAAGTACGAGAACGGCGGCATCGCCAAGGACGGCGCCAAGATGGTCACCGCGGTGGCCACGGTGCAGGTGCCCAAGATCACCATGATCATGGGCGGCAGCTTCGGCGCCGGCAACTACGGCATGTGCGGCCGCGCCTACTCGCCGCGCTTCCTGTGGATGTGGCCGAACGCGCGCGTCAGCGTGATGGGCGGCGAGCAGGCCGCGAGCGTGCTCTCCACGGTGCGCCGCGACGGCATCGAGGCCAGGGGCGGCACCTGGAGCAAGGAAGACGAAGAAGCCTTCAAGGCGCCGATCCGCGAGCAGTACGAGGTGCAGGGTCATCCCTACTACGCCACCGCCCGCCTGTGGGACGACGGCGTGATCGACCCCGCGCAGTCGCGCCGCGTGCTCGGCCTGTCGCTGTCGGCCACGCTCAACGCGCCGATCCCGCAGACGAAGTTCGGTGTGTTCCGGATGTAAGGGGGCGAGATGAGCTACGAGACCCTGGAGATCGTGCGCGCAGCCGGCGTGGCGACGATCTGGATGAATCGCCCGGACGTGCACAACGCCTTCAACGCGCAACTGATCGCCGACCTCACGACGGCCTGCATCGAACTGGATGCCGACGAGGCGGTGCGCGCGGTGGTGCTGGCCGGGCGGGGAAAAAGCTTCTCGGCCGGCGCCGACCTCAATTGGATGAAGGCTGCCGGCGAGGCGAGCGAGGCGGAGAACTTCGCCGACGCGATGCGGCTTGCCGGCATGCTGCGCACCCTGGCCGAGATGAACAAGCCCACGATCGCGCGCGTGCACGGCGCGGCGCTGGGCGGCGGCATGGGCCTGGCGAGCGCCTGCGACATCTGCATCGCCGGGGACAAGGCGGTGTTCGCGACCTCCGAGGTCAAGTTCGGGATCATCCCGTCGGCGATCAGCCCCTACGTGATCCGCGCCATCGGTGAGCGTCAGGCCACCCGCTACTTCCAGACCGCCGAGCGCATCGGCGCGGCGCGCGCGGCCGAACTCGGCCTGGCGCACGAGGCGGTGGCGAGCGAGGAACTGGACGCCAAGGTGAAGGAGGTCGTCGAGGCCCTGCTGCAGGGCGGTCCGAAGTCGCAGGCCGCGGCCAAGGACCTGATCCGCGCGGTGGCCAACCGGCCGCTGAGCGATGCGTTGGTGGAAGACACCGCGCGCCGCATCGCCAGCCTGCGCGCCACGCCCGAGGCCAAGGAAGGCCTGGCGGCGTTTCTCGACAAGCGCCCCGCGGCGTGGATCGCGCAGGCTTGAGCGGCCGACGTGCCGAACCGACACAAGACACGCTGGAGACGAAATGTTCGACAAGATCCTGATTGCCAACCGCGGGGAAATCGCCTGCCGCGTCATCAAGACCGCCCGCCGCATGGGCATCAAGACCGTCGCGGTGTATTCCGAGGCCGACGCCAATGCCCGCCACGTGCGCCTGGCCGACGAGGCGGTGCTGATCGGCCCGGCGGCGGCGCGCGAGAGCTACCTGGTGATCGACAAGATCATCGCTGCCGCGAAGCAGACCGGTGCCCAGGCCATCCACCCCGGCTACGGCTTCCTGTCCGAGAACGAGGATTTCTGCCACGCCTGCGAGCGCGAAGGCATCGTCTTCATCGGCCCGCCGGTGTCGGCGATCCGCGCCATGGGCTCGAAGTCCGAGGCCAAGAAGCTGATGGAGGCGGCCGGCGTGCCGCTGACGCCCGGCTACCACGGCGACGACCAGGACCCGGCCTGGCTGCACCAGCAGGCCGACGCCATCGGCTACCCGGTGCTGATCAAGGCTGCGGCCGGCGGCGGCGGCAAGGGCATGCGCCTGGTCGACAGGTCGGAGGACTTCATCGATCTGCTCGCCTCCTGCAAGCGCGAGGCGATCTCCAGCTTCGGCGACGACCACGTGCTGGTCGAGAAGTACATCACCAAGCCGCGCCACATCGAGATCCAGGTCTTCGGCGACACCCACGGCAACGTGGTGTACCTGTTCGAGCGCGACTGCTCGGTGCAGCGCCGCCACCAGAAGGTGCTCGAAGAAGCCCCCGCGCCCGGCATGACGCTCGAGCGCCGCGCCGCGATGGGCAAGGCCGCGGTCGATGCGGCCAAGGCGGTGGGCTATGTCGGCGCGGGCACGGTGGAGTTCATCGCCAACCAGGACGGCTCCTTCTACTTCATGGAGATGAACACCCGCCTGCAGGTCGAGCACCCGGTCACCGAGATGATCACCGGGCTGGACCTCGTCGAGTGGCAGCTGCGCGTCGCCTCGGGCGAGAAGCTGCCGCTGGCGCAGGAGCAACTGCAGATCCGCGGCCATGCGCTGGAAGCGCGCATCTACGCCGAAGACCCGGCCAAGGGCTTCCTGCCCTCGACCGGCAAGCTGGTGCATCTGGCGCCGCCGGCCGAGAGCCTGCACGTGCGCGTCGACACCGGCGTCGAGGAGGGCGACGAGATCAGCCCGCACTACGACCCGATGATCGCCAAGCTGATCGTGTGGGACATCAACCGCGACCGCGCGCTCGCCCGCATGCTGCAGGCCCTCGCCGACTACCGGGTGGTGGGCGTGGCCAACAACATCGAGTTCCTGTCGCGCCTCACGGCCTGTCCGGCCTTCGCCGGCGCCGACCTCGACACCGGGCTCATCGAGCGCGAGAAGGCCTACCTGTTTCCAGCCGACGAGGCCGTGCCGGCCGAGGTCCTGCAGATCGCCGCGCTTGCCGAGCTGCTGCGCGACGCCGCCTTCGCCGACCGCCGCGCGGCGCGCGGCGCCGATCCGGCCTCGCCCTGGCATGCCCGCGACGGCTGGCGCATGAACGCCACCGCCTGCCGCAGCCTGCTGTTCCGCCACGGCGAGAGCGAGCGCGCGGTCGAGGTGGCCTACCTGCCCGGCGCCTGGCGGCTGACGGTGGGCAGCAGCAGCGTGGTCGCGCGCGGCGAGCTCAACCCGCGCGGCCTGCTGCGGGTCGAGCTCGACGGCACCCGCATGGACGCCACCGTGATCGCCGCCGCCGGCCGTCGCCACGTCTTCGCCAGGGGCCGCGCCTGGCAACTGGCCGCGGTCGACCCGCTGCACCACGGTGGCGAGGGCGGTGGCGCCGAGGGCGGGCTGATGGCGCCGATGCCGGGCAAGGTGATCGCGCTGGTCGCCGCAGAGGGGGCGAAGGTGGAGAAGGGCGCGCCGCTGCTGATCCTGGAGGCGATGAAGATGGAGCACACCATCACCGCGCCGGCGGCCGGCACGGTCAAGGCCTTCCGCTTCGGCGTCGGCGACCAGGTCGGCGACGGTGCCGAGCTGGTGGAGTTCGAAGCCGCGGCGGTTTGAGGCCAACGCCGTGGCGGGGCGCCTGCGCCTGTTCGGCGCGGTCGCGGGTGCCCGGCGGCAATCGCGACTGGCGTCGCTCCCACATGGCCCCCGAGGCGCGGCGGTTTTCCGCAGGAGGCGTCCAAGCATGCCGCAGGGCGCACCGGCGCCACGCCTGTGCCGCGCAGCCGCCCGATCGCGACTTGCGTCGCTCGTACGGGAAGCGCCGGGCATCTGGCGCTTCCTGCCCACCTGCGATGGGGTGCGTCGGCGATGCCGGAAAACCGCGCGCGTGTGGGGCTCCCCGCCCGCTTGCGATGGGGTGGGTCGGTGATGACGGAAACCGTGCGCGCGTCTGGGGCGCCGTGTAGGAGCGACGCAAGTCGCGAATGAAGCGGTTCCGTGGTGGCGCGGGCACGGGATGGACAGGATTGCGAGCGCGACATGCCGCGCGACGACAAGAACAGGAGAGAGGACGACACGATGAGCAGCACTGCGAGCTATGTGCACGGCGCTTCCGCCAAACCCCTGATCGGCCAGACCATCGGCCGCTTCTTCGACGAGGCCTGCGCCCGCCACGCCGGCCGCGAGGCGCTGGTGGTGCGTCACCAGGACGTGCGCCTGACCTACGCGCAGCTCAAGAGCAAGGTCGACGCGCTCGCCTGCGGCCTGATGCGCCTCGGCCTGGAACCGGGCGAGCGCATCGGCATCTGGTCGCAGAACAACATGGAGTGGGCGCTGACCCAGTTCGCCAGCGCCAAGGCCGGCCTGGTGCTGGTGAACATCAACCCCGCCTACCGCCGCTCCGAGCTCGAATACGCGCTCGAGAAGGTCGGTTGCCGCGCGCTGATCCTGTCGCCCGCCTTCAAGACCAGCAACTACCTCGAGATGATCGCCGACCTTGCGCCCGAGCTCGGCCATTGCGAGCCCGGCCTGCTGCGCAGCCACCGCCTGCCCAGCCTGGAGATGGTGATCCGCATGGGCGCAGAGAAGTCGCCCGGCATGATGAGCTTCGACGACTTGCTGCGCGCGCCCAGCCGCGAGGAACTGACCGCGCTCGCCGTGCTGTCCGAGAAGCTGCAGTTCGACGACCCGATCAACATCCAGTTCACCTCCGGCACCACCGGCCACCCCAAGGGTGCGACCCTGTCGCACCACAACATCCTCAACAACGGCTTCTTCGTCGGCGAGGCGATCAAGCTGATGCCCGGCGACCGGCTGTGCATCCCGGTCCCGCTCTATCACTGCTTCGGCATGGTGATGGGTAACCTCGGCTGCCTGACCCACGGCGCCACCATGGTCTATCCGGGCGAGGCCTTCGAGCCCCTGGCGGTGCTGGAGACCGTGGCCCAGGAAAAATGCACCGGCCTCTACGGCGTGCCCACCATGTTCATCGCCGCGCTCGATCATCCGCGCTTCGCGGAGTTCGACCTTTCCAGCCTGCGCACCGGCATCATGGCCGGCAGCCCGTGTCCGATCGAGGTCATGAAGCGGGTGATCGGCAAGATGAACATGTCCGAGGTGACCATCGCCTACGGCATGACGGAGACCTCGCCGGTGAGCTTCCAGAGCGGCACCGACGACCCCATCGACCGCCGCGTATCCACCGTGGGCCGCATCCAGCCCCATCTCGAGGTGAAGATCGTCGACAACGAGGGCCGCATCGTGCCGCGCGGCCAGTCCGGCGAGTTGTGCACCCGAGGCTATTCGGTGATGCTCGGTTACTGGGACGACGAGGCCAGGACGAAGGAGGCGATCGACGCCGGCGGATGGATGCACACCGGCGACCTCGCGGTGATCGACGACGAGGGCTACTGCAACATCGTCGGCCGCATCAAGGACATGGTGATCCGCGGCGGCGAGAACATCTATCCGCGCGAGATCGAGGAGTTCCTCTACGCCCACCCCAAGGTGCTCGACGTGCAGGTGGTCGGCATCCCCGACCAGAAGTTCGGCGAGGAGCTGTGCGCCTGGATCATCCCGCGCGAGGGCGAGCGCCTCACCGAGGACGAGGTGCGCGAGTATTGCAAGGGCCAGATCGCCCACTACAAGATCCCGCGCTACATCCGCTTCGTCGACAGCTTCCCGATGACGGTGACCGGCAAGATCCAGAAGTTCCTGATCCGCCAGAGGATGAAGGAAGAGCTCGGGCTCGACGAGGCGAAGACCGCCTGATCGCGGGTCTGTCGTGCTCGCGTGTTCTTGTCGGCGTGGCGGCATCGGCCAAGACGGCTGATCGCCGCTCCTGCAGCCCAATTGAACGCTTCTTGAGGAGACCCCCTCCATGGCGAATTCCATCCTTCCCGCCGCCGTCCGCATCGTCGAGATGGGGCCGCGCGACGGCCTGCAGAACGAGAAGCAGCTCGTCTCCACCGACACCAAGCTCGAGCTCGTGCGCCGCCTCGAGCGCGCCGGGCTGAAGGCGATCGAGACCACGTCCTTCGTGTCGCCCAAGTGGGTGCCGCAGATGGGCGACAACGCCGAGCTGCTGCCGCGCGTGCTCGCCGCTGCGGCGCCCGGCGTCGCCTATCCGGTGCTCACCCCCAACCTCAAGGGCTTCGAGGCCGCGCTGGCGGCCGGGGCACGGGAGGTTGCGGTGTTCGGCGCCGCCTCCGAGTCCTTCAGCCAGAAGAACATCAACTGCTCGATCGCCAAGTCGCTCGAACGCTTCCGCCCGGTCACCGAGGCGGCGCACGCGGCCGGCGTGAGGGTGCGCGGCTACGTCTCCTGCGTGGTGGGTTGCCCCTACGAGGGGGCGGTCGCGCCGCAGGCGGTGGCCGACGTGGCGGCGACGCTGCTGGAGATGGGCTGCTACGAGGTCTCGCTCGGCGACACCATCGGCGTCGGCACCCCGGCCGGCATCCGGCGCATGCTCGAAGCGGTGGCGAAGCGCGTGCCGGTGGACAAGCTCGCCGGCCACTACCACGACACCTACGGCATGGCGGTGGCCAACGTCTTCGCCTCGCTGGAGATGGGCGTGGCGGTGTTCGACGCCTCGGTCGGCGGCCTGGGCGGTTGTCCCTATGCGGCGGGCGCCTCGGGGAACGTCGCCACCGAAGACGTGGTCTGGTTGCTGAACGGGCTCGGCATCGACACCGGCATCGATCTCGACGCGCTCGTCGACACCGCCGCCTGGATCAGCGCCCAGCTTGGCCGCGAGCCTGCCTCGCGTGTGGCGCGTGCGGTGCTGGCCAAGCGCGCCAAGACGGCCTGCGCCTGAGCGCGGGATGAAGCGACGGAGGGTGCGTGCGACGCGGGCGGGGAGGCGGTCGAACGCGGTCCTCGCGAGCCATGGCTTGCCGACTGCTTCATAATCCGGCTTCCGGATCACGAGGCGGACCACACGCATGGCCCGCCCGCCGCCCTACAGAGATGACTGCCATGAGCGTTCCTTCCCCCTGCATCAACCTCTGCCGCATGAGTCCCGACACCGGCTGGTGCGAGGGCTGCCAGCGCACGATCGAAGAGATCACGCGCTGGAGCCGCAGCACCGACGACGACCGCCGCGCCATCCTCGCCGCCGTGGCCGAGCGCCGCACGCGCCTGGCCGCGGCTTCCCCCGCCGTGGAGTTGCGCACATGAGCGGCGACGCGCTCTGTGTCGGCGTGTGCATGATCGATTGGGACTCGGGCGTGTGCCTGGGCTGTGGTCGCACTGCCGACGAGATCAACGGCGTGCCCACGCCGGCGCCCGGAGCGCAGGTCGCGGGGCAGCCCGATGCGGCGGCGTCCCCGGCGCAGGCGGCCGGCGTGCCCTTGCCGCCCAACGTCGCGGCCCGCGTCGGGGAAGGCAGCGATTGAGCGCGCGTCCGCATCTGCCTGCCAGCCTGCAGGTCTTCGAGCGCGGCTGGCTGTCGGCCAACAACGTGCTGCTGTTCGACGGCGACGAGGCGACCCTGATCGACTCCGGCTACGTGAGCCATGCCGACCAGACGGTGAAGCTGGTGCGCGCCGCGCTCGATGGCCGCAGTCTCGGCCGCCTCATCAACACGCACTCGCATTCCGACCACATCGGCGGCAACGCCAGCGTGCAGCGCGCCTTCGGCTGCAGCATCACGGTGCCAGAGGGCATGGCGCGCGCGGTCGAGGAGTGGGACGAGGAGGCGCTGCTGCTGAGCGTCGGCGCGCAGGCCGGCGAGCGCTTCCGCCATGACGCGACGCTCGCGGCCGGGGCGCGCTTCGTCGCCGGCGAGCTCGAATGGCAGGCGGTGGCCGCCCCCGGCCACGACATGGACGCGCTCGCCTACTACAACCCCGATCGCCGCATTCTCATCTCGGGCGATGCGCTCTGGCGCGACGGCTTCGGCATCCTGTTCGCCGAGGTGATGGGCCAGGGCGACGCGCTCGGCGAGGCGCGCCGCACCCTGGAGGCGATCGGCCGGCTCGCGGTGGATGCGGTGATTCCCGGGCATGGGGCCCCCTTCGCCGAATTCGACGACGCGCTCGAGCGCGCCTTCGCGCGCCTCCGCGCCTTCGAGGACGACGGCGCGCGCATGGCACGCAACGCGATCCGCGCCTGTATCACCTTCAAGCTGCTCGAGGTGCGCAGCATGGCGCTCGTCGAGCTGCCGCGGCATCTCGACGAGACCCCGCTGTACCGCACCGCCAACGCGCGCTTCCTCGGCCTCGACGCCGATGCGCTCGCCGCCTGGCTGGTGAAGGAGCTCGAGCGCGCCGGCGTGGCGCGGCGCGAGCACGGCATGCTGGTCGCGAGCTGAGGCGGGCGATGCGCGTGCCTGGCCGCTTCTTCGTCGCGCGCGACCGCCAATGCGCAGCGGGCCCGATGGACGCGTCGTCGTCGCGAGCCGGGTCATGCTCGCCGGCCTGATCCATGCAGAGCGGCCCGACGAGTTGCGCCGCGGCCTGCGCTGGCTGTACGGCTTCGTGCGCCCGCAGCGCCGCCGCATTGCCGGCCTGCTGCTGCTCTCCTGCGCGGCCACCCTGCTGGTGCTGCTGCAGCCCTGGCTGACCAAGCTGCTGATCGACGAGGGCCTGCTCGCGCGCGACTACCGCACCCTGCTGATGGTCGCCGGCGCGATGATCGCGGTCGGCATCGTCGGCACCGTGCTCGCCGGGGTGAACCGGCAATTGCACACCCGTCTGTCCGGCTCCATCCTGTTCGCGCTGCGCAGCGACCTCTATCGCCACCTGCAGACGCTGTCGCCCGCCTTCTACGGCCGTCAGCGCATGGGCGACCTGCTGTCGCGCCTCGACGGCGACGTCGCCGAGATCCAGCGTTTCGCGGTGGATAGCCTGTTCGCCGCGGTGAGCAGCGTGATCGGCCTGCTCGGCGCGGTGGCGCTGATGCTGAGCCTGTCGTGGAAGCTGTCCTTGCTGGTGCTGGTGCTGGTGCCGCTCGAGACGCTGTGGTTGCGGCGGATGCGGCGCAAGGTCGAGGCGCGCACGCGCACCGTGCGCGAGCGCGCGGCGGATGTCTCGAGCTTTCTCGTCGAGACCCTGCCGGCGATGAAGTTCATCCAGGCTTCGCGCCGCGAGGCCGACGAGCGCAGCCGGCTCGACGATCTCGGTGCGCGCTACCTCGACGATCTGCTGCGCCTGCAGCGCACCGAGTTCCTCACCCATGCGATCCCGTCCACGCTGACCTCGGCGACGCGCGCCGCCGCGTTCATGATCGGCGGCTGGTGGGTGATCGAGGGCAGCTGGCAGCTCGGCGCGCTGATCGCGTTCTCCACCTACCTCGGCATGGCCACCGGGCCGGTCAACAGCCTGCTCGGCCTGTATGTCGCGATCCAGCGCATGAGCGTGAGTCTGCGGCGGGTGAGCGAGCTGCGCGAGGCGCCGGCCGACGTCGTGGATGGCGCGGACCCCGGTGCGGCACAGCGGGCCGTGCCGGCGTGGCAGGGCCGGATCGAGTTCGATGCGGTCGTCTTCCACCATCAGGGACGCGCCGAGGCGGTGCTCGACGGCGCCCGGCTGACGGTTCCCGCGGGCAGCAAGGTCGCACTGAGCGGCGCTTCGGGCGTCGGCAAGTCCACGCTGATCGACCTGCTGCACCGTCATTACGACCCCCAGGCCGGGACCATCCGGCTCGACGGCGCCGACCTGCGCGCGCTGCCGCTCGGCGCGCTGCGCCGCGCGGTGGCGGTGGTGAGCCAGGACATCGTGCTGTTCCGCGGCACGCTCGCCGAGAACATCCGCTACGCCGCGCCGCAGGCGGACGAGGGGGCGGTGCGTGCCGCGGCGCGGCGGGCGCACCTCGACGCCTTGATCGCAAGCCTGCCACTGGGGCTGGAGACAGCGCTCGGCGAGCGCGGTCAGCAGCTCTCCGGCGGCCAGCGCCAGCGCATCGCGATCGCGCGTGCGCTGCTGCAGGAGCCGTGCGTCCTGGTGCTCGACGAGGCGACCTCGGCGGTCGACGAGGCGACCGAGGCGGCGATCATCGCCGAGGTCGATGCGCTCTTCGCCGGACGCACGCGGATCCTGATCAGCCACCGCGCGGCGACGCTCGCCGGTTGCGATCTGCGCGTGCACCTCGAGCGCGGGCGGCTTGAGGTGCTGCCGCCGGCGGCGGTGACGGTGCGGTCATGACGGTGCGGATCGCCGTGGTCGATAGCGGGTGCACGCCAGCACAGGCGCTGCAGGTGCGGGACGCGGTCGCCCTGGTGCTCGAAGACCGTGCCGTGCGCCAGGCGCCGGCCACCGCCGACGCGCTCGGCCACGGCGGTCGCGTGGCCGGGATCCTGCTGCATTGCGCGCCGCAGGCCGAGCTGCTGGTCGTCCAGGTGTTCCGCGAGCGCCTCACGACCACCGCGGCGCAGGTGGCGGCGGCGATCGACTGGGCGGTGGCGAACGGCGCCCAGCTCGTCAATCTGAGTCTGGGCCTGCGCGAACCGCGGCCGGTGCTGGCCGAGGCCTGCGCGCGCGCACTGGCGGCCGGCACCGTGCTGTGCGCGGCGGCGCCCGCGCGCGGCCAGACCGTGTATCCGGCGGGTTTTCCGGGCGTGCTGCGGGTGACCGGAGATGCGCGCTGCGCACCCGGCGAGCTCGCCGCGATCGGCTCCGCCGAGATCGATTTCGGTGCCCATGTGCGGCCGCTCGACGGTAGCCTCGCCGGCGCGGGTGCGAGCATGGCCTGTGCCTGGTTCACCGGACTGGCCGCGCGGCACTTCGCGCGGGGCGGCGACGCGGACGCACTGCGTGCCTGGCTGGTCGAGCAGGCGCGCCACCACGGTGTGGACGACCCGAGGAGAAGACAGCATGGCGGCTGACGGCATCGTCATCCTCGGCGCCGGCCCCGCGGGCGCGGCGGTGGCGATCGGACTGGCGCGGATGGGCGAGCCGGTGGTGCTGGTGGGCGAGCCGCGCCGTTTCGCCGCGGTCGAGGGCGTCTCGGCGCGCGTCATCGACGCGCTGCGCGGCCTCGGCCTGCAGCGGGCGCTGACGGCGTTCGCGCCGCCTTCGCCGCGGCGGGCGGTGTGGAATGGCACCTACACCGAGGCGAACGTGGAGAGCCTGGTCGACCGCCAGCGCTTCGACCAGGGGCTGCTCGAGGACTTGGAGCGCCTCGGCGTGCCCGTGGTGCGCGGCCGGGTGACGGCGCTGCACCCCGCGCCAGGGGGCCATGAGCTGGAGATCGACACCGATGCCGGGCCGCGCCGCATGGCGGCGGGCTTCCTCGTCGAGGCGCGCGGCCGTGCCGCGCCCGGCGGGGGGGCGCCGCGGGTGCGCGGAGTGGAGACGGTGTCGCTGCTGCAGTACTGGCAGGGACCGGCGGGCGAGGCGGGCTCGGCCGTTCTCAGCGTCGAGGATGGCTGGATGTGGATGGCCGCGTTGGCCGATGGACGGCGCTATCTGCAGCTGACGGTGGATGTTGCCAGCGCCGACCTGCCGCCGAAAAGGGCCCTGGGCGACTACTGCAGCGCACGGTTTCACGCGGTCGAGGCGGCGGCGCCCTTCGTCCGCGACGCGCAGCCGGTCGGCGAACCGCACGCGCGCACCAGCACGGCGGTGCTCAACGAATCGGTGGCCGGCGACGACTGGATCCGCGTCGGCGATGCGGCGATGGCGGTCGATCCTCTCTCGGGCAACGGTATCTTCCAGGCGCTGTCGTCCGCGCTGCAGGCACCGGCGGTGGTGGCTACCCTCCGTCACGATCGGGGCCGCACCGCGCTCGCGCAGCACTTCCATACGCGGCGTATCGAGCACCTGTTCCACCGCTTCGCCCGAATCGGGCGCGATTTCTACGCTCAGGAAGCGCGCTGGCCGCAGGCGCCGTTCTGGGCCGCGCGCCGCGGCTGGCCGGATGCCCTGCCGCTGCACGCCAAGGTGAGGCCGGAGACCGTGCGTGTTGCGCGCGGGCCGGTGGTGTGCGCGGGGCGGATCGTCGAGCAAGACGTCGTGGTGACGCCCGACCAGCCGCTCGGCGTTTGGCACCTCGATGGTCTGGCGGTGGCGCCCATGCTTGCCGCCTTGCGTCGAGAGGGAGGCGATGCGCTGGAAAAAGCTGCCGGCGAGGCGCTGCTGTGCGCGCGTTTCGGGCTCGAGCGTGCGCGTGCCGCCGCCTTGCTGGCCTGGATGCGGGCACAGAACTGGCTGGATTGAGCGCCGCCTGCATCCATTTCGTCTCCCGGACGGCGGAGCGTGTTGCCGATTTGGGCTAATGGTTCCAGCAAAAGATTTTATTTTGCGCCCGCCGCGCCTGCTCAGCCCGCGCGCCTGAGCGTGTCCGACGGTAGCTCGCCGAACATCGTCTTGTACTCGGCGGAGAAGTGCGACAGGTGCCAGAAGCCCCAGCGCGCGGCGATGTCGGCGACCGTGCCGCGACCATTGGGGTCCGCGGCCTTGAGCGCGCGGCGCACCGCATTCAGGCGGATCGCGCGCAGGAACTTGACCGGGTTGAGATCGAGCACGTCCTGGAAGCTGTACTGCAGGGTGCGGCGCGAGATGCCGAGCTCGATGCACAGGTCGGCAACCGTGATCGGCTCGTCGATGTGGGCCTCCATGTAGGCGCGCGCGCGCGCCACCACCTGCTGGCGGGCGCGACAGGACGGTGCACCGGCCCGTCCGCCGCCACAGGAGAGCGTGTCGAGCAGGGTCGCGAACAGCGCCTGTTCCATCGCCTTGCGCATCTGCGGGTGCAGAAGCAGCTCGGGGGTTGCCCGCAGGCTGGCCGTCATGGTCGCCAGCAGTTGCCCGAGCGCTGCGATTCCCGCCGGGGTGGTCGGTGCCAGCTTGCGCCCGGCGAGCTCGGCCTCGAGGTTGCGGTGGTCCACCTGATGCGCGTAGTCGTGGAGCGCGGCCGAGTCGGCGGTGCAGGCGAGGATCTCGAGCCGGCGCGGGGTGCGGAAGTCGAGCTCGTCGTCGCCTCCGAGTGTCAGCATGGAGTGCGCGTCATACATCTCGCCGCCGAACCAGCCCGTGCCCTCGATCGCGACCGGCACGGCGAAGGTGCGCGAGCCGGGCCACGCCCCGCCAGCCTGATGCACCGACTGGTTCAGGCCCTCGCGGAACAGCTGCACCCTGCCGAAGCAGAACTCCTCGAACACGCCGTCGAAGGCGCCCGCGGTGAGCTGGTCGTAGCGTTGATGCCAGTTGGTCAGGCAGGCGGCGTGCTCGTCGGCATCGAGCGTGTGGCGCAGGGTGTAGGAGTACGGGGCGTTTCCCGAAGGCTGGGCAGCCGGGCTCATTGCCCGCACCCCCTGGGCAGTTGCCGGGTGGCGTTGGCCAACATGTCTCTTCCTCTCTCGATCGGTGGCCGATCGTGCTTGTCGTTATGTTTGTCCCTGCCGCTCAGGGGGCGGATGAACGCTTCCCCGGTGCTGTGCGGCCGTTTTTCAGAATGACACGGCGGCGGGTCGTTTTGCAACCCGGGGTCCGGGACCGGCCGCCGCCGTGGCTTGCCGTTTTCGGATAACGCGCACGGAAGGTCCGCGCCTACGATCTGCTCGCCTTCCACATCGACCCGGCGCCGACCGGGCGTGCGGAGGCAGAGGCAGCAGTTGTGCAGGCCCTCGCAGAAGGGCAGCAAGCGGACTCGCGTGACCTTGCGGTGGCGTGAGGAGGAGACAGGATCGGATCGCCCGTCGCGAGCGGTGTCCGTGCTTGCCCTCGGTCTGTGCAGCGCTGCGGTGTTCCCCGCGCACGGGACGGCCATGCCGGCCCACCGGGTGGACGCCTCATCCAAGGACACGAAGAGGAGATCCGGTCTTGAAAATCAGAACCCTTGCCACTGCCATGGGCAGTATGGCTGCGCTCGGCGTCGTGCTGGCCGCCCCCCCGGCGCATGCCTCGGCCGAAGCGCTGATCCGCGCCAAGTGCCTGCCCTGTCACACCGAAAACGAGGACGGCATCAGCCGCATCAGCCACCAGCGCAAGACCCCGGAAGGCTGGCTGATGTCGGTGGCACGCATGCAGATCGTTCACGGCCTGAAGATCACCGACGAGGAACGCCGCACGGTGGTCAAGCACCTGGCCGACCGCCAGGGCCTGGCGCCGTCCGAGACCACCGGCGTGCGCTACGCGATGGAGCGTCGCCTGAATACCGTCGAGGCCTTCGAGTCGGAGAAGTTCACCCAGATGTGCGCGCGCTGCCATTCCGGTGCGCGCGTGATGCTGCAGCGTCGCCCGGCGGCGGAGTGGGAGCATCTGGTGCATTTCCATCTCGGCCAGTTCCCGACGACCGAGTACCAGGCCCTCGGCCGCGACCGCGACTGGTTCGGCATCGCGTTGAAGGAAATGGTGCCGGAGCTTGCGAGCAAGCTGCCGTTGCAGTCCGAGGCCTGGAAGCAGTGGCAGGCGCGCGCGCCGCAGACGGTCAAGGGCGAGTGGAGCCTGAGCGGCCATCTGACCGGCCGCGGCGGATTCTCGGGCGTGATGAAGGTGACGGCGGGTGAGGGCCGGGACCGCTACACGCTCGCCTTCGACGGGCGTTGGGACGATGGCAGGCCGATGCAGGGCAGGGGGCGGGCGCTGATCTACACCGGTTACGAGTGGCGCGGCGACCTGGTCGTCGACGGCACGCCGATGCGCCAGGTGTTCGCGGTCGAGGACGGCATGATGCGCGGCCGCATGTTCCTGCGCGACCAGGACGAGGTCGGCGCCGACGTCGTCGCCAGCCTGCAACAGGCGGGCAACAGCCGCGTGCTGGCGGTGCATCCGGCCTACCTCAAGGCGGGTGAAGGCGCCGAACTGCGCATCGTCGGCTCCGGGCTGGCGGGCGAGGTGACGCTGCCGCAGGGCGTGAAGCTGGTCGGTACGGTCAAGCGATCGGCGACCGAGGTCGTGGTCCGCGTGCAGAGCGACGCCGCGGCGCGCGGGGTGCACGCGGTGGCGGTCGGCAAGGCTTCGGGCGGCAGCCTCGCGCTGTACGACAGCATCGCCGCGGTCAAGGTGTCGCCCGCGTTCGCGGTCGCACGCATCGGCGGCAACGGCACGCCCACGGCCAAGGTCGAGGCGCGCTTCGACGCCGAGGCCTGGGCAGCCGGCGCGGACGGCAAGGCAGGCACCGAGGACGACTTCCGCATCGGCGTGGTGCCGGCGAAGTGGTCGGTCGAGCCCTTCGACGAGGCGGCGGTGCGCGACCAGGACGTCGAGTTCGCCGGCCTGATGGATGCCGCGAGCGGGGTCTTCGTGCCGGGTGATGCCGGTCCCAACCCGGTGCGGCGGATGTCGGCGAGCAACGTGGGCAACCTGAAGGTGGTGGCCGAGGTGGCGCAGGGTGGCGAACGCCTGCGCGGCGAAGGCCAGGTGATCGTGGCGCCGCCGCGCTGGAACAACCCGCCGCTGCCCTGATCGGTGGCGCGTCCTGTTCCGGCAGGCGCGGCCTGCCCTCCGCAATCCCGACCCCGAAGGAGGCTCCCATGGGTGCCGTCTTGAATCTGGTGCAGGACAACCTGCACGAGCTGCGCATCGATGAGACGCGCATGCTGTTCCACATCCCGAGCAGTTCGCTGTTCGCGCTCGACCCGCTGAGCGCGGCGCTGATCGATCGCATCCGCCGTCAGAGCCTCACCGTCGAGGCCCTGATCGATGGCCTGCGTACCGAGTTCGACGCCGACGAGGTGGCCGAGGCGATCCGCGAGCTGGTCGCGCTCGAGCTCATCGACGACGGCCGCCCCGCCAGCGCCGGCACGCTCGCGCACACCTTCGAGCGCTTCCCGCTTACCACGGTGGTGCTCAACGTCAACACCGGCTGCAACCTGAGCTGTACCTACTGCTACAAGGAAGACCTCGACAAGCCCTCGGCGGGCCGCAAGATGGCCTTCGGGACCGCGCGCGACGCGATCGAGATGATGTTGCGCGAGTCGCCGGACGAGCCGCGCTACAACGTCGTCTTCTTCGGCGGCGAGCCGCTCAGCAACCTGCCGCTGATCAAGGACGTGGTCGCGTACTGCGAGGCGCGCTTCGCCGAGCTCGGCAAGCAGGTCGATTTCGTCATGACGACGAACGCGACCCTGCTCGCCGACGACACCATCGACTGGCTCGATGCCCACCGCTTCGGGCTGTCGATCAGCATCGACGGTCCGAAGGCGATCCACGACCGCAACCGGCTCACCGTCGGCGGCCAGGGCACCTACGAGACCGTGCGGCGCAAGGCCGAGCGCCTGCTGGCGCGCTACCACGCGCGGCCGGTGGGGGCACGGGTCACGCTCACCCACGGCACCACCGAGGTCGAGCGCATCTGGGACCACCTGTTCAACGAGCTGGGCTTTGCCGAAGTGGGCTTCGCGCCGGTGACCTCGGGCGACATCAGCACCTTCAACCTCACGGGCGCGGAGCTGGTCGAGGTCTTCGCCGGGCTGAAGCGGCTCGGTGCGCGCTATCTGGAGGCGGCGCTGGAGGGGCGCAACATCGGTTTCTCCAACATGCACCAGCTGATCACCGACCTGCACGAAGGCCACAAGAAGGCGCTGCCCTGTGGCGCCGGGTTGAAGATGCTCGCGGTCGACCACAAGGGCGAACTGAACCTGTGCCATCGCTTCACCGGCTCCACGCTGCCGACCTTCGGCGACGTGAAGAACGGTATCCAGCGCGCGCAGCTCGGCGATTTCCTGTCCCAGCGCCTGGATCGCACGGATACCGGCTGCGCGAGCTGCCGCATCCGCAACCTGTGCTCGGGCGGCTGCTACCACGAGAGCTACGCGCGCTACGGCGATCCCGCACATCCCACCTACCACTACTGCGATCTGATGCGCGACTGGGTGGACTTCGGCATCGAGGTCTACAGCCGCATCATGGCCGGGAACCCGGCCTTCATCGAACAGCATATTTCCCCGAGGAGGGCGTCATGAAACATCTCAAGGCGATCAACAACAAGGCGCGGCTGCTGGACAAGGCGGTCGCGGAGGACCGGGTCGAGGAGGTGGTGGCGATGAGCGCCATCGCCGGCTGCGCGGCGACGGTGGACCCGGGCTGGGAAGTGGACGCCTTCGGCGGTGTGTCCTCGCTGTGCCAGCCGATGGAATCCGATCTCTACGGCTGCGCCGATCCGTGCTGGTGGCCGGCCCAGGTGCCGGACGTGATGAACACCTACCCGGACTGGAACAAGGACGCGACCAACTCGCGCGAGGACTGGCGCAATCTCGGCTCGGTCTTCCCGGGCGACAAGCTGTAAGGGGGCGGAGATGAAGAAGACGATGATCGGCGGCGCACTGCGCCGCAGCGCGGCCGCGCTCGCCTGCCTGGCCGCCGGAGCCCTGCCCGCCGCAGCGGCAAACGAGGCGAGGCCGCTCGAGCCGGGCAGCGAATACCTGATGGTGGCCAATTACCCGAACAACCTGAACGTGGTCGATCTGGCCAGCGAGAGCGTCTACAAGACCTGCCCGCTGCCCGACGCCTTCGGACCCGGCACCACGCAGATCGCGCCCGACCGCCGCACCGCCTACATCCTCAACAACCGTTTCGGCACGATCTACGGCATCGATCTCGACACCTGCAGGCTCACCTTCCGCGCCGAGATGTCGCAGGGCGACAACGAGCGTGCCAAGTCGATCGCATCCTTCACCGTCAGCGCGGACGGCAAGGAGGTCTATGCGGTGCAGAACCCGACCACCATCCATCGCGACCACTATCGCGTGGGGGCGCCGCGCTTCGCGGTCTACGATACCCGTGCCGGTCTGGAGGCCAAGCCTGTGCGTGTGTTTCCGGCGCCGCGCCAGGCCAACATCATGCAGGCGGGTGAGGACGGCTCGGTCTACCTGGCCGGACCGAACCTCTACAAGGTGGATGTGAACACCGGTGCGATGACCGTCGCCCTGCCGATCCGCGACTGGCAGCGTTCCACGCACGCGCCGCTCGATGTGCTGTACATCTGGCCGGTGCAGACGCCGACGCGGGACTTCACCATCCTCTACACCACGGCGAAGTACCAGGACGACAAGCAGGACATGGCGACCGCCGAGTACCAGTACGGCTATCTGAACGTGAACCTGAAGAGCGGCGAGACCGAGGCACGCGAGTTCGGACCGCTGACCGAGATCTACTTCACCGGGCTGCGTTCGCCGAAGGACCGCAACATCGTCTACGGCCTGCTGCACCGCCTGACCAAGTACGACATCGCGCAGCAGAAGCTGGTGCAGGCCGCCGAGCTCGACCACACCTACTACACCGTGCTGAGCAACCAGGCCGGCAGCCGGCTCTACCTCACCGGCACCTTCAACGACATCTCCATCCACGACGCCGACACGCTGGCCAAGGTCGGGCAGGTGAAGCTGCCGGGCGGGGACATGTCGCTCGGTACCGGGCAGGTCTTCGTGCGCTGAGCGCCCGTTTCCGGACGGGGCAAGCCCGCAGCAGCGGGACACCACGGCGCGCCAAGCGGCGCACCGCGGTGTCCCGCGCGCCAAAACAATCATCGAGGAGACGAACATCATGCGCATGCGCATCACCACGGCCGTCCTGCTGGCCGGACTGGCGGCGCTCGGCACGGCCCGGGCAGAGACCTTGCACGAACGCGACGGCACCACGCTGAGCGCGAATATCGACGGCATGGCCGGCGCCTTCTCCACGCGCGAGGACTATCTCGGCGAGGGCGGCAGGCAGTGGCGCGAGGGCTTCATCCATGGCGTGCTGGCGGGCACCACCCGTGCCGGCGGCGGCGAGCTGTACGGCGGCCTGGGCGCGATCGCACAAGGCACCTGGGGCGACGGCGATGCCGGCGGCTATACCGACGGCCGCGAGCGCGACGTCGACCTGGAGGATGCGTACGTCGGCTGGCGCAGCGCAGGTGGCGCGTTCGACGTCTCGTTCGGCCGCCAGCAGTTCGTGCTGGGCGACGGCTTCCTGATCGCGAGCGACCGGATCAACCTCGGCAAGGGGCTCGATGCGCTCGGTGTGGACGTGGATCGGGGCGGGGCCTACTACCTCGCCGCCAAGAAGAGCTTCCGCAACACCGCGATCGTGCGCGTCGATCCCGAGGGGCCCTGGCGCGGCGACGCCTTCTGGCTGCAGTCGGGCAACCCCTACCAGCAGGACACCGAGCTCGGCGGCGCGAACCTGGAGTACGTGTCGGAGACGCATGGCACGCTCGGGCTGAGCTGGATGAAGGTGCTCGACGTCGACCAGGGCGCCGGGCTGGGCATCTTCGACCGTCGCGACGGCATGCGCATCGCCAGCGTACGCGGCCAGGGCAGCCTCGGCGTGGAGAACCTGTTCCTCGCCTTCGAGTACGTCGACCAGCGCGGCGGCAGCGCCGCGGTGAAGAACGACGCCGACGCCTGGCACGTCGAGGGCGGGTGGACCTTCGCCGACCTGCCCTGGCGCCCCACGCTCGACTACCGCCACGCACGCTTCTCCGCCGACAAGTCCGCCACCGCGCGCAACGAGGCCTTCGACCCGCTGTTCTTCGGCCTCAGCCGCGGCCTGGGGACCTGGTTCCAGGGTGAGGTCGCGTCCAACTACGCCGGCCCGGCCAACAGCGGCAATCGGGTGGACCGTGTGGAGCTGAGCCTGGCACCCCGCGAGGATCTCTCCATCGGCGTGCAGTACTGGAAGTTCGCGCCCGAGGGCGAGGCCGCGGACCTGGCCGGGCGCGAGTTCGACCTGTTCGCGTTCTGGCAGATCGACAAGCACTTCACCTTCGTGCCCCTGATCGGCCTCTACGAGCCGCGCGGTGCGGACGTGAAGGCGCTGCAGGGCAACGACCGCCGCAATGTCTATCTGCAGGCGGTGCTGATTTTCAACTATTGAGGGGGCGGCCTGCGGCCGCCCCGGGCAACACACATCAAACACGGAGACGAGGAATGGACCGATACAAGGGTGAACTGCTGAGCGACGACACGCGCCGGTTCCTGGCGCAGCCCAAGCGCATGGCGATCGGCGGCGAATGGGTGGAGGCCCTCGGCGGTGGCATGCTCGAGGTGGTGGATCCCGCCAGCGGGCAGGTGTTCGATCGCGTGCCGGCGGGCGAGGCGACCGACATCGACCGCGCGGTGGCGGCGGCGCGGCGCGCCTTCGAGCAGGGCGACTGGCCGCGCATGCGACCGGTGGACCGCGAGCGCCTGCTGCTGCGCCTGGCCGAGCTGGTGGAGGCGCATGCGCAGGAACTGGCCGAGATCGAGGCGCTCGACAACGGCAAGCCGGTGACCATGGCGCGTGCGGTCGACGTGGCGCTGGTGGTGGACTTCCTGCGCTACATGGCCGGCTGGGCGACCAAGATCGAAGGCTCGACGATGGAGGTGTCGGTCCCCCTGGTGCGCGACCGCGAGTTCTTCGGCTACACCCGGCGCGAGCCGGTGGGCGTGGTGGGGGCGATCATCCCGTGGAACTTCCCGCTGCTGATGGTGGCGTGGAAGGCGGGGCCGGCACTCGCCTCCGGGTGCACGATGGTGCTCAAGCCCGCCGAGGAGACGCCGCTGTCGGCGCTGCGCTTTGCCGAGCTGGTGCAGCAGGCGGGCTACCCCGCGGGGGTGTTCAACGTCGTCACCGGCCACGGCCACTCCGCGGGTGCGGCGCTGGCCGCGCACACGGGCGTCGACAAGGTGGCCTTCACCGGCTCGACCGAGATCGGCAAGCTGGTCGGCAAGGCCGCGCTCGACAACATGACGCGGGTGTCGCTGGAGCTGGGCGGCAAGAGCCCGGTGATCGTGCTCGACGACGCCGACCCGGCGGTAGCGGCTGCGGGCGCGGCGCAGGCGATCTTCTTCAACCAGGGGCAGGTGTGCTGCGCGGGTTCGCGCCTGTATGTGCACAAGAGTCGTTTCGAGCGCGTGGTGGAGGGGCTGTCGGGGATCGCCGCGGACATGAAGCTCGGCGCCGGCATCGAGCCCTCGACGCAGATCGGCCCGCTGGTGTCGGCCGTCCAGCAGCAGCGCGTGCTGGGCTACATCCGCAGCGGCTTCGAGGAGGGCGCGCGCGCGCTGGCGGGCGGCGCAGCGGGCGAGGGCGAGGGCTACTTCGTCAAGCCGACGGTGCTGGTCGATACCCGCGACGACATGCGCGTGGTGCGCGAGGAGATCTTCGGCCCGGTGGTGGTGGCGATGCCCTACGACGATCTCGACGAGGTCGCCCGCCGCGCCAACGACACCCCATACGGCCTCGGCGCCAGCATCTGGTCCAACGACCTGTCGCGGGTGCACCGCCTGGTGCCGAAGATCAAGGCCGGTACGGTGTGGGTCAACTGCCACAACATCCTCGACGCCTCGATGCCCTTCGGCGGCTACAAGCAGTCCGGCATCGGCCGCGAGATGGGGCGCGCGGTGCTCGACCTGTACACCGAGGGCAAGTCGGTGATCATGGCCCTGTAAGGGGGGAGCGTCGCGCGGCTGCGGCGCTCCATGCCCTTTCGATCCCTTGTCGCGGCACCCGAGGTCGCGGGGAGAAAGCGTGATGAGTTTTTCCGAGTTGGCGGTGACGGCAACGCACGCAGTCGATCTGGCGTGGGCCGCGGGGGGGGCCGCGGAGCGCGAACGCCACTGGCTGCGCATCCATGGCGATGCTGCCCTGGCCGCCTGGCTCGCGGGGCTGCAGCCGACGCATCTTCATTTCGGCAGCGAGTTCTGCGAGCACCTGCTGCCCGCGGAGCGGGTGCTGCGCGAGGCGCTGCGGCGGGTGGAGGAGGCGGGCCTGCGCTTCGTCCTGCTCACGCCGGTCGCCTCGCCCGATGTGTTGGCCCGACTGCACGGGCTGCTGCCCATGCTCCCCGCCGGGACGGAAGTGGTGGCGAACGACTGGGGTGTGGCGCACGAGTTGCACACGCGCTTTCCGGCCTTGCTTCCGGTGGCGGGCCGCGTGCTGTGCCGCATGACCAAGGATCCGCGCCTGCATCCCGGCTGGGCGGGGCGCTGCGGTCACGGCCTGGCCGCGCCGACGATGCGCGCACTGTTCGAGCGCCTCGGCATCCTCCGGCTCGAGCTCGACATGCCGGTCTTTGCCGACGATGGGGCGCTCGAGGGGCTGCCGCTCCCCGCCGGCGTGCATCTGCCCTGCGTCTATGTGGCCAAGGGCCGCATGTGCCGGGCAGGTGGGCTTTCCATGAAGGGGCCGGAGCGCTTCGCCGTCGGACGCCGCTGCCGCAAGGAGTGCCTGCGCGTTGCCGCCGAGGCCTCACGCCCGGGACGGGACGATGCCTGCCGGACGATCCAGCTCGGCAACACCTTGTTCAGCCGCCATTCGGACGCGATGGCGCAGGCCTTGCGGCGGGCCGCCGACGCGGGGCGGATCGCCCGCCTGGTCGTTGCCGGAGAACCGCTGTGAGAATCGTTGCGCCTGTTTCGCGCGTCGCCGAGGTTGCAGTGCTCGCCGAGGCCGGCGCCACCGAGCTGTATTGCGGCCTGGTGCCGCCCGACTGGCGCGGACGCTTCCAGTCGATCAGCGCCAATCGCCGGCCGTCGGGCAATCTTGCGAGCTACGCAGACCTGGCGGAGGCGGTGCGGAGCGCGCATGCCCACGCTGCCGCGCTGTCGCTGGTGCTCAATGCCCAGCACTACGCTGCAGCGCAGATCGAGGCCGCGGAAGAGATCGCCGGGCGCTTTGCGGACCTCGGTGGCGATGCCCTGATCGTCAGCGACCTGGGCCTGGTGGAGCGCCTGGCGACGCGTTTCCCGGCGCTGCGCGTGCACGTCAGTTCGGTGGCGACCTGCCGCAACGCGGCGGCGGCGCGGCTGTGCCAAGCCCTCGGTGCGCGCCGGCTGATCCTGCCGCGCGACGTGACCCTCGCCGAAGCCACCGCCATTGCCGAAGAGGTGCCGGACATCGAGATCGAAGCCTTCGTGCTCAATGATGGCTGCATCTTCGAGGAGGGCGCCTGCCACACGATCCACCTCCCGGGGCAACTGGGCGGGCCGATCTGCCTCGACCGCTACCGCTTCCGCCATCGTCGGCGCGACGGCGGGGAGCTGTCGGCACGCCTCGCCGCACGCTTGCAGGAGAACGACGAGGCCTACGAGCGCTGGCTGTGGTACCGCTTTTCCTGCGGCTTCAGCACCACGCCCGAAGGCTTGCCCTTCGGACCATGCGGGCTGTGCGCGCTGCCCGCGCTCAGGCGCGGACGGGTGGCCGCGGTCAAGATCGCCGGGCGCGAGGCGCCGACGGCGCGCAAACTGGCGAGCGTGCGCATGGTGAGGTCCGTGCTCGACCGGGTCTGCGCAGGGGCGGATGCCGCCGCGGTGCGCGCGTTCGCCACCCGCCTGCGGCCGTCCGAGGCGCATTGCGCCACCGGCCACATGTGCTACTACCCCGAAGTGCTGCGGGCGGAGGCATGCTGAAGTGAGCGCGCCACGTCGTGACCTGGCGGTCTGGATGCTGGTCGCCGCCGCGACCATCGCCTTGGCATGCCGGGCGGAGCTGGGGGCGTTCGTCCTCGCCGCCGCAGCGGCGCTGGGGGCGTATGCGGCGTGCAGATCGACGGGGCGCGCGAGTGCGCTCGCCCTGTCGGCGGCGCTGCTTTGGAGTTGCACGCTCGCCCTGGGCTGGCACTTCGCAGTCGACCATTTCGCGCTGCGCTACGTCTGGCTGTACAGCAGCACAGCGCTGCCGCTGCACCTGAAGATCGCCAACCTGTGGGGCGGCGATGAAGGCACCACGCTGCTGCTGGTGGCCTGCTGCGCGAGCCTGGCGGCGAGTGGTGCCCGCGCCGGACTGGACTGCGGGCGTCGCTCGGTGGCGGCTGCGATCGTCGCCGCCTATGGCGCGGTCGTCCTGTGGTTGGCTCCCTTCGCCGCAACGCCCGCCGACTGGCTGGCACAGTCGCCCTCGCAGGGCATGAACGCGCACCTGATGAAACCCTGGATGCTGTTCCACGCCCCGCTGGTGATTGCCGCCTACGCCTGGGTGCTGGCACTCGCCGGGCCTGCGCTCGACGCCCTGCGCGGCGGGCAGGGCAGGTGGCCGGCGCGCGCGCGCATGCGTGCGCGGAGGGCCTGGCTGCTGCTCACCGCAGGGATCGGATTCGGCATGCTGTGGGCCTTCGAGGATGCGATGTATGGCCAGGTGTGGCACTGGGATCCGGTCCAGACCGCGGTGTTCGTCCTGTGGTGCCTGCTGGGGGCGCACCTGCACGGGATCAACGGCTGGGGCGTGGGCCGCAGGCACTGGCGCATGATGCCGCTGGCCGCCGTGCTGGCCGCTGCGGCGGTGCCCTGCGTGATGGCGGTGACGCGCAATCCGGTGCTGGCGAGCTCGCACCGCTACGTGGGGGCCGAGTCCTGGGTGGCACATGGTGCGCTCGGCAGCGCGTTGCTGGTGCTCGCCCTCGTCGCAGCGTTTTCCGGTCGCGGTGCCGGCGCGAGCCTGCAGCAGGGGGGTGCGCGTTCGTCCGCTGGCCTGGGCTTGTGGCTCGCACAGCTCTGCTTCCTGGGCGCAGCCGCGGTCGCCGTGGTGCAGTTGCTGCTCGCGTCCGCTGCGGCGGCGAGCGGCGCGCCACGTCCGGAGGAATACAAGCCCTTCCTCGCGATGCTCGCCAACCTCGTGAGCGGAGGCGAACTGGAGGCGCTGCGCGCGGCCTTCGAGCAGTGGGACGTGGACGGCCATGTGCTCGCACGCGGCCTCTTGCCGTCGCTGGCCGGGGTCGGACTGGCTGGAGGCTGGTACTTCTTCCGCCGCATCTCGGTCGGGGCGGGCCGCCTGTCGCTGCTGGCGGCGCTGGCTGTGACGGGGGCGAGCGCAGCCTGGGGCGGGTTGATGACGCGGCACTACGAGGGTGCGGGGATCCTCTCCCAGCAGATCGTGGCGCTCCTGCCGCAGTTCGACGCCGTGCTCGCGGGCTGTGCGTATCTTGCGCTCGGCGGTGGCGCGTGGACGGTATTCATGGTGCATCGGCATGGGCTGCGCGGGATTGCGCCGGCCTTGCCACTGCTGGCCATCCACGTGGGGGTCGCGCTGGCCCTTTCCGGCGGCCTGCTGGCAACCGCGCTGAACAGCTACTCGCAGCATGAGATCGTCTTCGACGGCGCGTCGAGCGCGTGGGCGCGCGATCGCCACGGCTACGCCTTCAGGCTGGTCGATCTGAGGGTCGCGAGCGCAGGCGATGGAGGCGTCGGTGGCGCCGCCGGCGTGCATGCGTTGACCACGATCGAGGCGCGCGCTCCCTCGGGCAGGACCTTCGACGGAGAGACGCTCTACCGGGACTCGCGCGCGCCCCCGGAGCGCTACGATGGCCCGCTGCGGCAGATCTGCGAGATGCTGGACTACCGTTACGCCCGCCACATGGGTAGGCCCGGTTATCTGCTCGACCCCCTGATCGATCAGGGCTGGGAGCATGCGGTGCAGTTCTGGGTTTCCCCCGCGGGTGTGGTGGAGGCGCTTGCGGGACGCGCTGGAGGCCGGGCGGTGTTCGTCGTGGTGAAGGTCTTCCCCCTGATCTCCCTGCTGTGGAGCGGGCTCGTGCTCCTGCTGCTGGGCAGTGCGTGGCTGGCTCTGGCGCCCCCGGGCGGGCCGGCTCGGGCGGAGCCCGGCGGAGGGCGTTGAACGGGCAGTGTCCGGGTTATTCCCAACGATGCTGCCGCTCATCCGCTCGCAACAAGCAGATACAATCGCGGCTCGTTTCTCGGGAAAACACAAGAATGCAAGCGACCGTCGACTGGATCAACGGCTGGGTCTGGAGCCCCGCCCTCGTCTACCTGTGCCTGATCGTGGGCCTGTACTTTTCCATCCGCACCCGTTTCATGCAGGTGCGCCACATCGGCGAGATGGTGCGGGCGATGTTCCGCGGCAAGAGCTCCGCGGCGGGCGTGTCGTCCTTCCAGGCGCTCACCATCGCGCTCTCCGGCCGGGTGGGTACCGGCAATATCGCCGGCGTCGCCACCGCGATCGGCTTCGGCGGTCCGGGCGCGGTGTTCTGGATGTGGATGGTGGCCTTCCTCGGCGCCGCCACGGCTTACGTCGAGTCGGCCCTCGGGCAGATCTACAAGACCGAACACCACGGCCTCTACCGTGGCGGTCCGGCGTATTACATCGAGAAGGGCCTGGGCTGGCGCGTCTATGCGATCGTGTTCGCGGTCGCCACCGTGTTCGCGTGCGGCGTGCTGCTGCCCGGCGTGCAGACCAACAGCATCGCGGCCAGCATGGAAAACGCCTTCGGCGTGGCGCCGGCGGTCACCGGCACCATCATCGTGATCCTGCTCGGCCTGATCATCTTCGGTGGCGTGCGCCGCATCGCCCAGGTCACCCAGGTGGTGGTGCCCTTCATGGCGCTCGGCTACATCCTCGCCGCGGCCGTGGTGGTGGCGCTCAACGTCGACAAGGTGCCCGAGGTCATCCGCCTGATCCTGTCCTCGGCCGTCGGTCTCGACGCGGGCTTCGGCGCGATGATCGGCCTGGCCATCCAGTGGGGTGTCAAGCGCGGCGTGTATTCCAACGAAGCCGGCCAGGGCACCGGCCCGCACGCCGCCGCTGCCGCCGAAGTGCCGCACCCGGCTGCGCAAGGCCTCGTGCAGGCCTTCTCGGTGTATGTGGATACCCTCTTCGTGTGCTCGGCGACCGCCTTCATGGTGCTGATCACCGGCACCTACAACGTCACCGGACCGGACGGCGCGCAGGTGTTCACCGGGCTGGCCAACATCTCGGCGGGCACCGGCTTCACCCAGGCGGCGATGGAGCAGGTGCTGCCGGGCTTCGGCTCGATGTTCGTGGCGGTGGCGCTGTTCTTCTTCGCCTTCACCACGGTGATCGCCTACTACTACATCGCCGAGACAAACGTTGCCTATCTGACGCGCAATCTGCGCTCGGAGGCCTTGATCTTCGTGCTGCGCGTGGCGCTGATCGGTTCGGCCCTGTATGGCTGCGTGCGCACCAGCGACCTGGCCTGGGGCCTGGGCGACATCGGCGTCGGCCTGATGGCGTGGCTCAACATCTTTGCCATCCTGGTGCTGCAGAAGCCGGCGCTGCTGGCGCTCAAGGACTACGAGGCGCAGCAGGCCCAGGGACGCCTCGAGCCCCAGTTCGACCCGCGCGCGCTCGGCATCGTGAATGCCGACCTGTGGGTGAAGATCGCCGATCGCAGGAAGCGCGAAGGCTGATCGGGCGGGGGCAGCCCGCCGTCCCCGCGTGCAGGACCCGCCCGCCGACACTGGGCTATAGTGTGGGCGGGCTTTTTCATCCGGAAGGGCAATGCAGATCGTTCTAATCAGCGGCTTGTCGGGTTCGGGCAAGAGCATCGCGCTCAACGTGCTCGAGGATGCCGGCTACTACGTGGTCGACAACCTGCCGGCGGTGCTGCTGCCACAGCTGGCGGCGCACCTGCACGGTGCGGGCTGGCGGCGGGTGGCGGTTGCGGTGGACATGCGCTCGGGCGCGAGCATCGCGGCCCTGCCGCAGCAGGTCGAGGTCTTGCGCTCGACGGTGCGCGACCTGCGCTTCATCTTCCTCGAGGCACGCGACGACGCGCTGATCGCGCGCTTCTCCGAGACGCGCCGGCGCCATCCGATGGCGGTGGACGGCTACACGCTCGAAGAAGCGATCCAGCGCGAACGCGACGCGCTCGCCAGCGTGGCCGAGCTCGGTCACCGCATCGACACCAGCGACCTGCACCCGAACACGCTGCGCGCGTGGGTGAAGGACTTCATCCAGATGGCGCCGGCCGAGGGCATGACGCTGATGTTCGAGTCCTTCGGCTTCAAGTACGGCATCCCGCTCGATGCCGACCTCGTCTTCGATGTGCGCTGCCTGCCCAATCCGCACTACGACCCGCGCCTGCGTCCGCTCACCGGGCGCGACCAGCCGGTCATCGACTTCCTCCAGGGCGTGCCCGAGGTCGGGCGGATGTCGCAGGACATCCACGACTTCGTCGCCAACTGGCTGCCCGCCTACGTGCGCGACAACCGCAGCTACCTGACCGTGGCGATCGGCTGTACCGGCGGCCAGCATCGCTCGGTGTACATCGCCGAGTGGCTGGCCGAGCGTTTTCGCGGCCAGGTCGAGGTCATCGTGCGCCACCGCTCGACGGCGCGCCGGGCGGCGGACCGCGCTGCCGGCATCGTGGATGCGGCCGGAGACGGGAACGGGCGGTGAGGCTGGAGCTTGCGGACTGGCGCGGGCTGCTGCGGCCCGGCGATGTCCTGGTGGCGATCGGCGGGCTGCTCGTGTGCGGCTATGCGCTGCTCGCGCTGTGGCAAGGCGGTGCGCCGGACGGCGCGGTGGTTCGTGCCGGCGGCAAGGTGGTGGCGCGGGTGGACCTGGCAGCCGAGCGCACGATCGAGGTGCCCGGCCCGCTTGGCGTCACGGTGATCGAGATCCGGCCCGGGCGCGCGCGCGTCGCTTCCGATCCCGGGCCGCGCCAATATTGCGTGCGTCAGGGCTGGCTCACCCAGGCCGGCGCGGTGGCGATCTGCGCGCCCAACGAGGTGAGCCTGAGCCTCACCGGGCGAGCTGCGGATTATGACTCCCTCAACTATTGAACTGACTCCCACCGCCGAGGACCGCCGCATCGCCCGCCATGCGGCGGCGGCGATCGTGCTGACCGTGGCCGAGGCGGCGATCCCGCTGCCGCTGCCCGGGGTCAAGCCGGGGCTGGCCAACATCGTGACCCTGGTGGTGCTGGCACGCTGGGGCTGGCGCGAGGCGGTGTGGGTGTCGCTGCTGCGCGTGCTCGCCGGCAGCCTGCTGCTCGGCCAGTTCCTCGCCCCCGGCTTCTTCCTGAGCCTTTCGGGCGCGCTCGCCAGCCTGGTGTCGCTCGGTCTGGCGGTGCGCCTGCCGGCACGCTGGTTCGGCCCGGTGAGCCACAGCATCCTTGCGGCATTCGCCCACATCGGCGCACAGCTGGTGGTCGCGCGCCTGTGGCTGGTGCCGCACGACGGGGTCTTCTACCTCACCCCGGTGTTCGCGCTCGCGGCGGTGGTGTTCGGCCTGATCAACGGGCTGATCGCCGCGCGCCTGCTGCGCGAGCTGCAGGCTGCGCAGCGGCCCGCGGGCGATCCGATGGAACGCTGACCCGCTCCTGCCGTCCAACCAGCCGATGCCGGCAAGGCAGCGCCGGCGCAGCGGAGGGTGGTGGCATGCACGGACGGTGGTGGAGGTGGCTTGGCACGGTGCTCGCGGTCGTCAGCGGCCTGGTGTTCGGCTGGGTCGCGGGCTCCGGCCTGGTGCATGCGGCACCCGTCGGGATGTCGCATGCCGTGCGGCACCCGCCGGCGCAGTGTGCGGAGGCGAGTGCTCAGCCGAGCGCCGCGCCAAGGTGCGCGAGCGCGCGCTTCCAGCCGTCCTCGGCCTCCGCCTTGCGGTAGCTCGGCCGGTAGTCGGCGTGGAAGGCGTGGGGTGCGTCGGGATAGACGTGGATGGTGCTGCGGCCGCCCGCAGCGGAGAGCGCCGCCTGCATCTTCTCCACGTCGGCGAGCGGGATGCCCTGGTCCTGGCCGCCGTAGAGCCCCAGCACCGGCGCGTGCAGCCTGCCGACGACGTCGAGCGGGTGCTGCGGGGTGAACTCCGAAACGGCGCCGCTCAGGCGTCCGTACCACGCCACGCCGGCTTTTACCGATGGCTTGTGCGCGGCGTACAGCCAGGTGATGCGCCCGCCCCAGCAGAAGCCGGTGATCGCGAGGCGGGCGGGGTCGCCGCCCTGGCTCGCCGACCATGCGGCGCAGGCGTCGAGGTCGCCCATGACCTGGGCGTCGGGCACCTTGGCGACGATGTTCTGCAGGATCGCGGGGATGTCGGGCTGGGTGGTGGGATCGCCCTGGCGGAAGAAGAGTTCAGGCGCGATCGCGAGGTAGCCCGCGTGTGCGAGGCGGCGGCAGACGTCGCGGATGTGTTCGTGGACGCCGAAGATCTCCTGCACCACGAGCACGATCGGCAACCTGTCGCCTGCGGCGGGCCGCGCGTAGTAGAGCGGCAACTCGCCGCCCTCGACGGCAATGGTGGCCGTGCCCGTGGCGAGGCCGGTGCCGCTCGTGCTGATCACGGTGCTGGCATGGACAGGCTGCACGGCGAGCGCGAAGCCGGTGGCGGCGATGCCTGCGAGAAAGCCGCGGCGGTCGAGGCGGGCGGCGGGGAGCAGGCTGTCGAACTGGCCGCGCTCGTCTTCGGTGGCGTGTTGCGCACGGCTGGGGGTGGCTTGCATCGTGGCGGTCTCCTCTGGGGGGTAGTGGTCATGCCCCGGAGAGACAGCGCCTTGTGCCTGGTCGTTCCGCGCGTGGAGCGGGAAAGGGGGCGCGTAAACGACGCGCGGCCCCCGAGGGGCCGCGTGGGGATCGAGGGCGACGCCATGCCGCCTCGCGATCGATTGGGTGCGACTCAGCGCCGGCGCGGCGGGGGCGCTGCGGCGGCACCGGCCGGACGACCGGGCAGGTGGCGGAAGGTGATCCGGCCCTTGCTGAGGTCGTAGGGCGACATCTCCAGCGACACGTTGTCGCCGGCGATGATGCGGATGTGGTGCTTGCGCATCTTGCCGCCCGAGTAGGCGATGAGGTTGTGACCGTTGTCCAGCGTCACGCGGTAGCGGCCGTCGGGCAGCACCTCGGTGACGGAACCGTGCATTTCGATGAGTTCTTCCTTGGCCATGTCGGGGCTCCTGTAGGGGTTCCGGTGCCCGCTCGTGTGCGGGATCGGAGAGGCGCGTTCCGCCGTTCACGGGCCTCGGAAGGGCCGACCGCCACATTCTTGTGCGGCAGCGACCAAAAAAGACGGCACCAGATCGGCGGGCCGGCTGGAATGTTGCGATTGCGCATCCAGGCAAGAAGCCGGAGGCGTGCAGCGAAGGCGAGATCGAAGAGCGTACGCGGGGCGCTCGGGATCGCTGCGGGATGACGATGACGCGCTGCGTCACGCACGGTCGCGCCGGATTGAATGCGTACATTCCAAACCGGCCAAGAATTCAAATGGAACTATACCAGATCAGGCCTTGTCGGTCCATGGCTTCGTATTGCGTCGCAGCAAGCCATCGAGCCGGTTCGTGCAGCTGCGCGCATCGGCTGCGGAGAAGGTGCTCGGGCTGCCGGTGTCGACTCCGGTGCCGCGCAAGGTGCCCATGAAGTTGCGCAGGTCGAACATCTCGCGGCCGTTCTTGCGGCCCTCGAGCTCGCCGGCGCGGGACAGGGGTGTCCTTGACGAACACCAGGCAGACGTCGGCATCGCCCCGGATGCGCAGGGAGGGGCTCCTGCGGGACTGACGCAAAAAGAAAATGCCCGGACCGAAGTCCGGGCATTTTTCGTGAAACTTGGTAGGCCGTGCGGGATTCGAACCTGCGACCAACGGATTAAAAGTCCGCTGCTCTACCAGCTGAGCTAACGACCCAAAAGCGAGGCCGAATGATAATGGCCGATGGAAACGTCGTCAAGCGCCTTGCCGGTTTCGCGGTCCCCCGATGGAGCCGCAGGGTGGCTCGTCGGGGCAGAGCGGCCGGCGGTTTGCCTCTTCAGCCTGCGCGGGTCGGCAGCCAGTACTGGAGCTTCATCGTCGCAACGGCTCCCGCGATGATGGCGGCGGTGGTGATCGCTGCGCCGAGCGCGAGGGTCGACAGGCCCGAGACGCCCTGGCCGAGCGTGCACCCGAGCGCAGTGACGCCGCCGAAGCCCATCAGCAGGCCGCCGGCGATGTGACGCACAAGGTCGGCGGGGTCGCGGAAGCTCTCGATGCGGAAGCTGCCCGTGGCCAGCGCCATCGCCGCCGCGCCGGCGATCACGCCGAGCGCGCTGGCGATGCCGAAGCTCATCTGGCGGTTGGCATCGCTCCACAGCAGCAGCAGCTCGAGGGTGAAGGCCTGCGGGGCGACGAAGCTGAGCGACTCGGCGCGGCCGCTGTTGGTAGCGAGGAAGACCTCCTCGAGCGTGTCGGGGTGCTCGGCGATATGGCCGAGGTGGCCGGTGACGTACCAGCCGGCCACCACCGCGAGGCCGACGATGGCCCCGCCGAGCAGCACCTCGGGGTGGCGCGCGTCGCGGCTGGCCAGCGCCCAGGCGAGCAGGCCGCCGCCGGCGAGCGCGCTGGCGGCGAGCGAGGCCTTGCCTGCCTCCATGCCGGCCGCTGCGAGGAAGGCGGGCAGGGTCTGGCCGTGGGGCAGGTGCAGCGCCACCGGGTCGAGGAACTCGACCCGCCACACGCCGGTGAGCCCGCGCAGCGTCATCGAGGCGCCGATGGCGAGGAAGACGAAGACCACGACCGACTTGAGGTTGCCACCGCCGATGCGGATCAGGGTCTTGCCGGCGCAGCCGGAGGCGAGCGTCATGCCGACGCCGAAGGCGAGTCCACCCACGATGTGTGACAGCCAGGGCAGGCGGGCGCCGGTGTAGAGGGTCTTGGCAGGGTCGAAGAGCCCGAGGGCGTGCAGCGCGCCGGTGCCGAGGGTGGCGAGCGCGACCGCGAGCGCCCACATCCGCATCCGCGTCCAGTCGCCGATGTTCACCGCGTCGGAGACCGCGCCCATGGTGCAGAAGCCGGTGCGCTGGCTGGAAGCGCCGAACGCGGCGCCGATCGCGAAGCCGAGCCAGACGATGGTGGAGGCGGAGACGAGGGCGTGGTCCATGGCGCGGCAGGGGTTCAGGCCGAACGCGGCTGGTAGGGCGTCGGGTCGGGCACGCCGGCGGCTTTGAAACCGGCAGCGCGCAGGCGGCAGGCTTCGCAGCGGCCGCAGGCGCGGCCGTCGTCGTCGGCTTGGTAGCAGGTGACGGTGAGGCCGTAGTCCACGCCGAGGGCGGTGCCGCGGCGGATGATGTCGGCCTTGGAGAGCTCGATCAGCGGGGCGTGGATGTGCAACTGCGCGCCCTCGACGCCGACCTTGGTGGCCAGCCGCGCCATGTGCTCGAAGGCCTCGATGAAGACCGGCCGGCAATCGGGGTAGCCCGAGTAATCGACCGCATTCACGCCGACGAAGATGTCGTTGGCGCCGAGCACCTCGGCCCAGGCGAGTGCGATCGACAGCATGACCGTGTTGCGCGCCGGCACGTAGGTCACCGGGATGCCGGTGTTGTCCTGATCGAGCGGCACCGCGATGCCGGGGTCGGTGAGCGCCGAGCCCCCGAACTGGCCGAGTTCGACGCTGGCGGTGCGGTGCTCGCGCGCGCCGAGCGCTTGCGCCACGCGCTTCGAGGCGGCGAGCTCGGCGGCGTGGCGCTGGCCGTAGGCGACCGACAGCGCGTAGGTCTCGAAGCCCATGTCGCGCGCGATCGCGAGGCAGGTGGCGGAGTCGAGGCCGCCGGAGAGCAGCACGACGGCGCGGGGTGGGGTGTGGAGGCTGGTCATTCCGGAGTCATTCTGGATGGCGGGGCGGGGTGGATCTGCTCGCGGCGTCGCCGGGCCGGAACAGCGGCGCTCAGCGGCCGCGGGCGTCGTTCCACAGGATCTTGTGGAGCTGGAGCTGGAAGCGCACCGGCAGGCGGTCGCGCACGATCCATCCGGCGAGCTCGGCAGGGTCCAGCGCGCCGGCGACCGGCGACAGCAGCACGCCGCAGCGTTCGGCGAGGCGGTGCTCGGCGATCTGCTGCTTGGCCCATGCGTAGTCGGCGGCGTCGGCGAGCACGAACTTGAGCTCGTCGTGAGCGCACAGCAGCGCGAGGTTTTCCCAGCGGTTGCGGGCGAGCTCGCCCGAGCCCGGGGCCTTGAGGTCCACGATGCGCGACACGCGAGGATCGACCCCCGCGATGTCGAGTGCGCCGCTCGTTTCCAGCGACACGTCGTGGCCGGCATCGCACAGCGCGGCGAGCAGCGGTAGGCAGCCCTTCTGTGCGAGCGGCTCGCCGCCGGTCACGCACACGTGGCGCAGACCGTGGCTGGCCACCTCGGCGAGGATGTCGTCGAGCGTGCGTGTCTCGCCGCCGCTGAAGGCGTAGGCGGTGTCGCACCAGGTGCAGCGCAGCGGGCAGCCGGTCAGGCGCACGAACACGGTGGGCAGGCCGACGCGGGTGGATTCGCCCTGCAGCGAGGCGAAGATCTCGGTGATACGGAGGCGCACGGCCGTCGCCGGCGCCGTTTCGACAGCGGACATGGATCAGCGCGCGCTCAGGCGCTGGCGGGCGACCTGAGCAGCGTTGCTCTGCGGATAGCGCTCGACAAGCGATTGCAGGGTGCGCTTGGCACCGGCGGCGTCGTTCATGGCCTGCTGACTGTTGGCCAGGCCGAGCATGGCGTCGGGCGCGACGTTCTCCTTGGGGTACTTGTCCATCACCGTCTTGAAATGGCGATTCGCACTGGCGACGTCGCGCGCCTGCAGTGCGGCGTTGCCGGCCCAGAAGTGGGCGCCGGCGGTGAAGTTGCCTGCCGGGTAGCGGGTGATGAAGCGCTCGAACGCGGTCTGCGCGTCCTTGTGCTTGCCGTTCTTGAGCAGCGCGAGGGCGCCCTGATAGTCGGCGGATTCGGTGTTCGCGGATGCGGGGGCTGGCGCGGGGGCAGGTGCCTGCGGGGGCGCTGCGGCCGCAGCCGGTGCCGCCGGCGCCGCATCCCCGGAGGCCGGGGCGGCGGAGGCGGCGCCCGCCGCACCGGATTCGTACCGGCGCAGGCGGGCGTCGAGGTCGACGTAGAAATCCTTCTGGCGCTGCTTGAGCGTCTCCACCTCGTTGGTCAGCAGTTCGATCTGGCCACGCAGGCGCGCCAGCTCGGCGCGCATCTGTTCGTTCTGCATGGCGAGCTCGAGCTGGCCGCGGCTGGTGGTCTCGATCTGCCCCTGAACGTCCTGCCGGAGCTGGAAGATCTGGTTGCGGGCCTCGGTGTCACCCCCGAAGAGCTGGGCGTGCGCCGGGGCGCTCGGGATGAGGACGAACGCTGCGGCGAGCGGCAGAAGGCGTTTCATGTTGGGACTCTCTTAGAACTCGCCCGTGTAGAGCATGTCGCCGCGGCGGTTCTCGGCGTAGCAGTTCTCGGTGCGGTCTTCGCAGCGCGGCTTCTCTTCACCCAGGCTCACGGACTCGATCTGCGATTCCTTGGCGCCGAGCAGCATGAGGGCCTGCTTGACGACGTCGGCGCGCTTCTGGCCGAGGGCGAGGTTGTATTCGCGGCTGCCGCGCTCGTCGGTGTTGCCCTGGACGAGCATGTTCATCTGCGGGTTCTGCACCAGGAAGCGGGCGTGGGCTTCGATCAGCGGGCGGGCTTCCTGCTTGATCACGAAGCTGTCGAAGTCGAAGAAGACGCTGCGCTTGGAGAGGATGTTGTTGGGGTCGGTGAGGGCCGCGATGCCGCTGCCCTTGGCGCTGCCGGCCGTCACGGTGGCGACGCCGGTGCCGCGGTCCTGGACGGAGGCGGCGCCGTTCTCGGGGCCGGTGCTCGAGCAGGCGGCCAGGGTCAGGGCGAGCAGCGCGGGGAGGACGAGTTTCTTCATGGGTGATGCTCCAGTACGAGTGTTGATGACAGCAGAGAGGGGTATGCGGCTTTGTTGCCGCTTCATGGTTACCGGATCTGCGGACCCCAGGCGGGTTCGCGGACATCGGCGGCCTGCACCGTGAGCCGCTGGCGGATGCGCCCGTCGGTCGACACCGCCGACAGCACGCCACGGCCACCGGTGTCGGTGGCGTAGAGGATCATGCGGCCGTTGGGGGCGAAGCTGGGCGATTCGTCGCGTGCCGAATCGGTGAGGATGGTGGTCTGCCGGGTGGCGACGTCCTGCACGGCCACCTGGAAGCGGCCGGCATTGCGGGTGATGAAGGCGAGCAACTTGCCGTCGAACGACAGGCGCGGCGTCACGTTGTAGTTGCCTTCGAAGCTCACCCGCTGGGCGCTGCCGCCACTGGCAGGAATACGGTAGATCTGCGGACTGCCGCCGCGATCCGAGGTGAAGTAGATGTGGCCGTCGGCGCCCCAGAAGGGCTCGGTGTCGATGCCGGAGGATTGCGCGAGGCGGCGCACGCCGGAGCCGTCGGCACCGATCGCGTAGAGCTGCGACAGGCCGTCCTTGGTGAGCACGACCGCGAGCTGGCTGCCGTCGGGCGACCAGCTCGGCGCGGAGTTCGAGCCCTTGAAGTTGGCGACCACGCGGCGCTGGCCGGTGGCGAGTGTGTGCACGTAGACGATCGGCTTCTTCTGCTCGAAGGACACATAGGCCAGGCGCTGGCCGTCGGGCGACCACGAAGGCGAGATGATCGGCTCGCGCGAGCGCAGCGCGGTGGCGGCGTTCATGCCGTCGGCGTCGGCGATCTGGAGCTCGAAGTTGGGACCGGACTTGATCACGTAGGCGATGCGGGTGGCGAAGTAACCCGGCAGGCCGGTGAGCTTCTCGTACACGAAGTCGGCGATGCGGTGGCCGACCAGGCGGTTCTGCGCCGGACTCATCGGCAGCGACATGGCGCCGAGTTCCTGCTGCTTCTGCGCGTCGAAGAGCCGGAAGCGCACGTCGTAGCGCCCGTCGGCCATCGGGATCAGGCTGCCGGTGAGCACCGCGTCGGCGCCGCGACTGCGCACCGCGGCGAGGTCGGGCGCCACCGATTCGGGCATCGGCAGCGGGCCGGTGTCGATCAGGGTGAACAGACCGCTGCGCTCGAGGTCGGCGCGCACGACGTCGGTGACGCTCTGCGGCAGGCGGCCCTCGTTCTCGAAGATCGGGATGATGACCGGAAAGCGCGAGGCGCCGGTGCCGGTGATCTCGATCGAGAGCTGGGCGTGCGCACCCAGCGCGAGGCTGGCGAGCAGGCCGGCGAGGAAGAGGCGGAATGCGTGCAGTGTTTTGATCATGCGGGGTTTTCTCCAGCCGCGGATTATAGACATGACGGACTCAATCGTCCGCCAGCGGACGGAATTTCAGTTCGAGGGTACGCTCGAACTGGTTCTTGTTGTCCGGCAGCGGCAGCGGGCTCGAGCGCCGGATCGCGCGCTCGATGGCCTCGTCGAGGGCGGGCACGCCGGACGAGCGCTTGAGGCGGACATTGAGCACTTCGCCGCTCGGCAGCTGGTCGACCTCGAACACCGCCTCCGGGTTGCCGGACAGGCCGGGCGGGCGCAACAGGTTGCCGCGCACCTTGGCAGCGATCGCCGCGCGGTATTTGTCGATGTCGCCACCGGGCGGACCCTGGCGGCTCGGACCGGCCGCGGCCGCGCGCGCACCTTCCTGCGCCATCAGGCTGGACAGGCGGGCCTGCTCGGCGCGCTGGGTCTCCTGCGCGAGGCGCTGCGCCATGTAGTCGTCGATCGGCTTGGTGTCCGGCTTGGGCTGGGGCTTGGGTTCGGGCTTGGCCTGCGGCTTGGGCTCGGGTTTCGGCTCCGGCTTGGGTTGGGGCTTGGGCTCGGGCTTCGGTTCAGGCTTGGGCTCCGGCTTCGGTTGTGGTTTGGGTTCGGGTTTCGGTGGCTCGGGCTTGGGCGGCTCCGGCTTCTTCTCGGGCGCCTTGGCGACGATCTCGGGCTTGGCCTGGGGCTTGGGCGGTTCAGGTCTGGGTTCCGGTTTCGGTTCCGGTTTGGGCTCGGGCTTCGGTTCCGGTTTGGGCTCGGGCTTCGGTTCGGGTTTCGGTTCGGGTTTCGGCTCCGGCCGGGGCTCCGGCGCCGGCTGCGGGCGCGCTGCGGCTGGCGCGCTGCGCTCCGGTGCCGAAGCCAGCCCGACCTCGAGCGCCGCGGGCGGCGGGCTCTGCCAGCGGATGCCGAAGAACAGGAACAGGAACAATCCCAGGTGGACCGCCACGGTCAACCCGAGGGACTGCCACTTGCCAGGCGGCTCGCGGCGGTGCGGGGCGGGGCGGTCCCTCATTTCTGCGAAGTCGCGCTCTGGGTGACCAGACTGATCTTGCGCACTCCGGCGTCGCGCGCGGTCTCGAGCACGTCGATCACCTTCTGGTAGTCGAGCTTGCTGTCGGCGGCGACCAGGAAGGGCTGCTCGGGGTTCTTCGCGAGGGCGTCCTTGAGCGCGGTCGACAGCTGGTCGCGGCGCACCGGGCGCGAGCTCCCGCTGTTGTTGGCGCGCAGCGCGTAGGCCCCGTCGGCCTTGACCTCGATGAAGATGGCCTCGGACTGCGGCGGCGGCGTGCCGGCGCCGGCGGAGGGCACGTTGATCGTGCCCTGCTGGATCATCGGCGCGGTGACCATGAAGATCACCAGCAGCACCAGCATCACGTCAATGTAGGGCACGACGTTGATCTGGTTCATGAGACGGCGTTGGCGCATCGTTGGAACTCCGTCCGGGTCAGCGCAGGTTGCGTTGCAGGATGTTGGAGAACTCTTCCATGAAGCTCTCGAAGCGGATGCCGAGGCGGTCGATGTCGTGCGCGAAGCGGTTGTAGGCCACCACCGCCGGGATCGCCGCGAACAGGCCGATCGCCGTGGCGACCAGGGCTTCGGCGATGCCGGGCGCGACCTGCGCGAGGGTGGCGGCGCCGACGCTGGAGAGGCCGCGGAAGGAGTTCATGATCCCCCACACGGTGCCGAGCAGACCGATGTAAGGCGACACCGACCCCACCGAGGCGAGGAAGGCGAGGTGGGCCTCGAGGTCGTCGATCTCGCGCTGGTAGGTGGCGCGCATGGCGCGGCGGGCGCCGTCGAGCGTGGCGCCGTGGTCGTGGCCCTTGCCGCGCAGCTTGGTGAACTCTCGGTAGCCGGCCTCGAAGATGCGCTCCATGCCTTCGGACTGGTGGCGGCCAGCCGACTCGTAGAGGGTGTTGAGGTCGCCGCCGCTCCAGAAGTCGCGCTCGAACTCGTCGGTCTGTGCACGCGCCTGGCGGATCTGGAAGGCCTTGCGGAAGATCCAGTACCAGGAGACGAGCGACAGGCTTGCCAGCAGCGCCATGACGAGCTGGACGAGGACGCTCGCCTGGGAGATCAGGCTGAGGATGGAGAGGTCGTGGGTGACGGTCATGCTGGGCTTTCGAGAAGGGCGTGCAGGGAGGCGGGGAGGGCTGCGGGCTTCATGCGCCGCATGTCCACGCAAGCCACGAGGACCTGCGCGGTGAAGAGAAGTTCGCCGCCGCGGCGGATCTCGTGGTCGAACACGAGACTCGCGCGGCGCCGGCTGGCGATGCGGGCGCTCAGCTCGAGCGCGTCGTCCAGGCGTGCCGGAGCGAGGTAGTCGGCCTGCACCGAGCGCACCACGAAACCCACGCCCTGCTCGTCGAGCAAGGCGTGCTGGGCGACGCCGAGCGCACGCAGCCATTCGGTGCGCGTGCGCTCGCAGAATTTGAGATAGTTTGCGTAATAGACGACACCCCCTGCGTCGGTGTCTTCGTAATAGACTCGGACGGACAGGGAAAAACGCGACGACGCGGGGAGCGATTCGCCGCCCGCGTCGGAAACGGTTTTCGGTTGCATTGCAGCATTCTAGCCGAGCCGCGGCACCGAATGCACGTCTGTCGCGTTCTTGATCGATGGATTTTTCTCGCGCTTATTGCTTGTTGCAAAAGCGCTTTTCTGTGAATGTCGTTGGTTGCGGCGGCTCGCACGGGGCGCCCGCGACATCGGAATACGGACGTGGCGCTCCCCTTCTTCGGCAAGAAACCCGTTTCGCCCGCGCCCGGCGCACCGCGCGACGCGCGAGCCGGGCCGGGAGCGGACGCCCTGCGCGACGAGCGTCCCCCGCCTACCGAGTTGTCCGCGCTCGACTTCACCGGCACCGACCACGGGCGCGCGCTCGCACGCGTGGCCGGGCAGGTCGAGGTGCGCGAGTGCGGAAGCGGGATTGGCGCGGCCTTCGAGGAGGCTGCGGTGCTGTATGCGAACGGTAGCGACGACGACGCGCTCGCCGTGCTCGAGGCCGCCGTCGGCGCGGAAGGTGGCGAGGGTGGTGAGGGTGCCTGGCTGATGTTGCTCGATCTCTACCGCCTGCGCGGGGAGCGCCAGCGCTTCGAGTCGCGCGTGCTCGATTACGCCACCCGCTTCGAGCGCTCGCCGCCGCCCTGGGAGGATCTGTCGCGGGTGGCGGGCAAGGCGGCGGGCACCGAGCTGCCGCTGGTCAACCTGAGCGGGCAGCTCTCGGCAGCCGCCGAGCGCCAGTTCGCCCAGCTCGCCAAGATCGCGCGCCGCAGCGGCGGGGTGCGCATCGACGTCGCCAAGGTGCGCGGGGTGGACGATGCGGGCTGCGCCGTCTGGCGCGGCCTGCTTGCCGGGCTGGCGGCCGAGCGGCTTCAGGTGAGGCTGGTCAATGTGCGCGCGCTCGCCGACATCCTGTCGCAGGCCGTATCCCCCGGGAAGGCGCAGGCGCGCGATACCTGGCTGATGCTGCTCGAGCTGTTGCAGTACGCCGGCGACCAGGCGCGCTTCGAGGATGTCGCGGTCGACTATGCGGTGACCTTCGAGGAGTCCCCGCCGTCCTGGGAAGGTCGCGGCGACGCTCCCACGGCGCTCGCGGCGCAGGCGGACGAGGCGCAGCCGACCGATCCGGAAGCGTTCGCGTTCGAGGGCGAGCTCTGCGGGGCTGCCAACGATACCCTCCGGCGCCTCGCCGCCTTCGCGGTCGAGCGCCGCGAGGTCCGGATCGATTGCCGGCGCCTGCGCCGGCTCGATTTTGTCTGCGCCGGCACGCTCTTCAATATTCTCGCCACGTTGCAGGCTCAAGGTAAACTCGTGTGTCTTCGCGACGTGAACGCCATGGTCGCCGGCCTGCTGCGGGTCATGAGCGTCGACAAGGTGGCTCACGTCACCCTGCGTCATTGAACAACACACCAGCCCCGATTTCCGCGGGGACGGAGAATCCTTCATGGAACAGTATCGCGGCACCACCATCCTGTCGGTGCGGCGCGGCAACCGCGTCGCGCTCGGCGGCGACGGCCAGGTCACCCTTGGCAACATCGTCATCAAGGCCTCCGCGCGCAAGGTGCGCACGCTCTACAACGGTCAGATCCTCGCCGGTTTCGCCGGTGGAACCGCCGACGCCTTCACCTTGTTCGAGCGTTTCGAGGCCAAGCTCGACAAGCACCAGGGCAACCTGTTGCGCAGCGCGGTCGAGCTCGCCAAGGACTGGCGCACCGACCGCATGCTGCGCCGGCTGGAGGCCATGCTTGCGGTGGCCGATCGCGAGCATTCGCTGGTGATCACCGGCAACGGCGACGTGCTCGAGCCCGAGCAGGGCATCGTGGCCATCGGCAGCGGCGGCGCCTACGCGCAGTCGGCCGCGCGCGCACTGCTCGAGAACACCGAGCTCGAGCCCAGGGAAATCGTGTCCAAGGCGCTTTCCATCGCCGGCGACCTGTGCATCTACACCAATCACCACCACACCATCGAAGTGCTGGATTGAGGCTGACCGCATGACCCAGATGACCCCGCCGGAGATCGTCTCCGAACTCGACAAGCACATCGTCGGCCAGGACAAGGCCAAGAAGGCCGTGGCGATCGCGCTGCGCAACCGCTGGCGGCGCGCTCAGGTGGAAGAGCCGCTGCGCAGCGAGATCACCCCCAAGAACATCCTCATGATCGGCCCCACCGGCGTCGGCAAGACCGAGATCGCGCGCCGCCTGGCGCGCCTGGCCAACGCGCCCTTCATCAAGATCGAGGCGACCAAGTTCACCGAGGTCGGCTATGTCGGCCGCGACGTCGACACCATCATCCGCGACCTCATGGAGATCGCGGTCAAGGACGGCCGCGAGCGTGCGATGAAGTCGGTGCGCGACCGCGCGCTGGATGCCGCCGAGGACCGCGTGCTCGACGCCCTGCTGCCGCCGGCGCGCCCGGTCGGCTTCAACGCCGAGCCCGAGCCGGCGCAGGATTCGTCCACCCGGCAGAAATTCCGCAAGAAGCTGCGCGAGGGTGAACTCGACGACAAGGAGATCGAGATCGAGGTCGCCGCGCCCTCGATGCAGGCCGAGATCTTCGCCCCGCCGGGTATGGAGGAACTCACCCAGCAGATCCAGGGCATGTTCCAGAACCTCGGCGGCGGCAAGAAGAAGCAGCGCAAGCTGCAGATCCGCGAGGCCATGAAGCTGCTCGCCGACGAGGAGGCCGCGCGCCTGATCAACGACGAGGAGGTCAAGCTCGAGGCCGTGCGCGCGGTCGAGCAGAACGGTATCGTCTTCCTCGACGAGGTGGACAAGATCGCCGCGCGCAGCGACGTGCAGGGCGCAGATGTCTCCCGTCAGGGCGTGCAGCGCGACCTGCTGCCGCTGGTCGAGGGCACGACGATCTCCACCAAGTACGGCATGATCAAGACCGATCACATCCTGTTCATCGCCAGCGGCGCCTTCCACCTGTCCAAGCCCTCGGATCTGATCCCCGAGCTGCAGGGGCGTTTCCCGATCCGCGTCGAGCTGGAGTCGCTGTCTGTGGAGGACTTCGCCCGCATCCTCACCAGCACCGACGCCTGCCTCACGCGCCAGTACGAGGCGCTGCTCGCCACCGACGG
>Ga0268298_10000585_pt1 | contig 46855 bp, 36 predicted proteins | sample WWTPWeurt_MetaG_FD_194462 | JGI IMG/M metagenome (GOLD analysis project Ga0268298, IMG submission 194462) | Activated sludge microbial communities from WWTP in Nijmegen, Gelderland, Netherland - WWTP Weurt | ecosystem: Engineered > WWTP > Aerobic digester > Activated sludge | place...
TATCCTTTTTTTTTTTTTTTTTAAATTTTGTATTTTTTTATTTGAAATATTAGACACTATTTTCAATTCTTCATTTTTATTTAATGATATCAAAGTTTTATCTAAATTTAACGTACGTTTATTTAAAAAATACATATTCATTATATTTTTTAAACTAGTATTTTCTAAAATTTCTTTTATTAAATCATTATTTGGTTTTTTATGTGATTTTTTATTTGAATCAAAAATTAAAGTTACAAAATCTCATAAAATTTGATTAATTTTCATTTTTTTATAAAATTTTTGCAATTTTACTATTTTTAAAGAATTTAAATTATTTAAAAATAAATTTTTATAATATAAACCAATATTAATAAAATAATTTTCAAAAAATATTAAATTATATTTCAAATCTTTTTGAATTATACGTTTTCAATAGATATTTACTAAATTATTTCAATAATTTTTTAAATATTTAGTAAAATTTTTTTTTACTAAAATTTTTTCAAAATAAAAATGTAATATAAAAAGTTCCATAATTTTATTTAGTTTAGAAAATAATACTTTAATTTTTTTTGACATTTTATTTGTTCTTCATTTATTTTCTTTTAATAATACATCAAACATACTTTCTACATAAATTTCATCCTCTTCAAACAATGGGCAATGAAAAAAAATATTTAATATAGTTTTATCTTTTAAACGATACAAACGTATATGTGTAACATATATATCAGTATTTCCTGCATTTACAAAACGTTTACAAAAAAACATAAAAATTTCAAAAAATACTATATCTGATTGAAATAAATATTTATAATTAACATTATTATAAAGACTTCATGAAGAATTTCAAAAAATACTTACAGATAAACGAAAATTTATTGGATTTACTAACACTTATTTCTTGTTTTTACCATCTTTAATTTTTCTTTTTTTTTTATTATTTATTACATGAATACATTTTCCTATTTTACGTGTATAAGAAAATTCACCAAATTTATGACCAGCTTTTTCCTCTGTTACAAAAACATTAATAAATCTTTTACCATTATATATTTTAAAATGTGCTCCTACAAACTCACATAATACTGTAGAACTACGATTATAAACCTTTATAAAAGTATTTATATTTGCTTTTTTTAAATATAAATATTTTTTATACAAAGAATGACATAAAAAAAAACCTTTTCATTTTGATCTAGACATATTTTTTTTTCTTTTTTTTTTTTTTCGTTTTGTAACGTAACCTTTAGTTAAAATACCTCAAGGACTAACTGAATGTCTACCTCCAGAAGTTTTACCTTCACCACCACCATGAGGATGATCAATAGGATTTTTTGCAACACCTCGAACTTTTGGACGTTTATTTTTTAATCTAGAATTTCCTGCTTTATAATCTTTTTTAAATAAATATAAACTATTTGAAGGTACACCTAATGTTGCAAAACAAGATAATGATAGTAATTTTTTTTCACCAGAAGGTAAAGCAACTAAACCATATTTTGTATATTTACGTAATAATTTAGCTTTTGAACCTGCCGAACGTATTAATTTACCTTTTGTAAAAGGTTTAAATTCAATATTAAATATATTACTACCTGTTAAAATATTCGATAACATTGCAAATTGATTAGTCATTGCAAAAACTTGTAAATTTTTATTACAAAAATTAACTAAATCACCTTTTTTTAAACCTTCATTAGCTAATTTATAAACATAATAAGTATTTAAAAAAAATTTTAAAATTCATTTTTTTTTAAAAAAATTTTTTTTTTTTTTTTTAAATGTTCTTTCAAAGATATTTTATTACTACAATTACTTTTTAATAAAGCTATATTACATGTTCTATTATTATCATATTCTATACGAATAACTAATCATTCTGTCAATTTATAATTTAAAAATTTTATATAACTAAAACATACTTTTCTATATAATCGTTTAACACCTCCACCTCTATGATATGCCGTTATAAATCCTTTATTATTTCGACCCCCTGTTCTATATAAAATACCTTTTACTAATGGTTTATAATAATCATTTTTTTTATTTAAATTTTTAGAATATTTTTTATAATCTTCATAATAACAATTAAAATTACTTATAGCCATATAATTAATTTAAAACTTCTAAAACAATACCAGCCCCAACAGTTACACGACCTTCTCTAAGAGTAAAACGAACACCTGGAGCTAATCCTATACGTACTAATAAATTAACAACAACATTTATAGTATCACCCGGCATTACTATTTTTAATTCATCATCAAATTCAAAAGAACCTGTTAAATCTGCTGTTCGTATATAAAATTGTGGTTTATACTCTTTTTTAAATGGATGTTTTCTACCTCCCTCTTCTTTTGATAATACATAGATTTTTGCACGAAATTTTAAATAACTATATATTGTATTTTTTTTACACAATAATTGACCTTTAACTAAATCTTCACGTTTTGCTCCTTTAAGTAAAATACCTACATTTTGTCCAGCTTCTGCTTTAGGTCTTAAAGATCTAAACATTTCAATCTCTGCACAAACTACTTTTTTATTTTCTTTTGAATAACCTACAAGATCAACTTCTTCGTTTGCTTTTACAATACCTTGCTCAATACTACCTGTAACTATAGTACCTCTACCTGATTTCATAAAAATAGCTTCAATAGGCATAATAAACAATTGATCTGCAACTCTTCTAGGTTGAAATATATTTTTATCAACAGTTCTTAATAATTTAAAAATTGAGCCTCTACCCATTAAACTACTATTAGCACTTGTTTCTCTTATAGCATTTCTTGCTGATCCATAAATAAAACTAATTGCTTCACTATCAAAATGATATTCATCAAGCATATCAGAAACTTCTAACTCCGCTAACATTCTTAAATCCAATTCAACTAAACTATCATATTTATTCATATACACAATTATATATTTAATACCTAATTCTCTGATTAAAATTAAATGTTCTCTAGTTTGTTCTTGCGGACCATCTTTAACCGATACAACTAAAATAACACCATCTAATTGAACTGCACCTGTAATCATATTTTTAATATAATGTTGATGACCTGGACAATCTATATGAGCATAATGACGTTTATAAGTTTCATATTCTACGTGTGCAGCCATTATAGTTATACCACGTTCACGTTCTTCAGGTATTTTATCTATTTGATCATACGGCACATATTGCGCTAATCCTAATTCACTTAAAGTTTTTGTAATTGCTGCAGTTAATGTAGTTTTACCATGATCAACGTGCCCTATCGTACCAATATTACAATGTGGTTTTTCTATACATAAAGAATTATTAAACATTAATTTTTATCTTTTTTTTTTTTTTAACAAATAAAAAAATGGTCTATTTTTTTTCATAGTATTTTTTATATATTGTTTTCTTTTAAAAATTTCACCATTTTTATAAAAAATACTTGTTACTTCTTTTCTTAAATTTTTAAAAAAATTTCTTTTTCTTTTTTTTGCACCTATAATTAATCATTCTATTACTTTTTTTATACTTTGCTCCATTGTAATAAAACGAGGTAATTCATAAAATACTGAACCTTTTCTTTTATTAAATAATAAAATATTTTGTTTTATATGCACCAATAAAGAAAATAATAAAAATGGTGAATATTTATCTTTATTTTTTTTATTTTTCAAAGTAATTAAAATATTAATTAAAAAATAAAAACTTTTACTTTTATGACCTTCTACATTTAATTTTCCTAAAAATCAATTAAAAAACATTAATCTATTTAAATCATATTTCATAATTGCTTTAAATTTTTTTTTTTTAAATTTTCAAGTACTAATATCTCAACCTAATTTTTCTTTATATTTTTGTAAAATAATATAAATCATTTATTTATTTTTTTTTAAACCTCATTTTGATCTAGATTTTTTTCGTTCAAAACTTTCATCTACGCTAAAATCATATTTACCTCTAACAACTTTATATCTACATGCAGGTACATCATTTGCACGTCCTCCTCTAACTAAAACAACAGAAAATTTTTGTAAATTATGACCTTGACCTGGTATACTTGCAGTTAAAACTCGACCAGATCTAATACGTACTCTAACAATTTTACGTTCTGCTGAATTTGGTTTTTTTGGAGATGTAATTCTAACCGTAACACAGACTCCTTTTATATATGGACGATTTTTTAATAAAGGAGTTCCACTATAATTAAGTTTTCTTTTTCTATATAATTTTTTTGATATCTGATTTACTGTTGCCATAATTTGCTATACTCTCTTTTTTAAAATAATTATAATTTTAACTAATATTAAAAAAAAAAAATTTAATCTTTGTTTAAAATTTTCCAAAATTGTTTTTTTTTCTATTTTTTTAATATTTCAATCGTGCTTAGAAAAAAAAATATTTTGTATATAATAACCTTTAATTAAAACTTTATATTCTTTTAAAATTTTTTCAATTTTAGAAATATCTTCTATATTTTTTATACCTACAAAACAATTAAAATTTTTTATTTTTTGTCAAATATTATAATTAAAACTATTATTTTGTTTAATATTTGAAAATTTATCTATTAAAACAACTTTATATTCTGCACCATTATCTAATAAAGCTAATTGCATATATAAATCATTTTTTGCATCTAAAGATAAATTTTGCGTCAATAATAAAATACCATATTTTCGAAAATAATGCATATATGCTCAGTATAAATATAAATTATTTAATTTTAAATTAATTTTTTTTTTTTTTTTCATATTTTATATATATATATAATAAAAATTATCTTTTATTTCTTCAATAATCTTGTATTTATTTTTTCGAACTTCTTTTAATATTTTTTTAAATAAATATTTTATACTTACAAAATTATATTCTTTATATTTTATTAATGACATTAAATATATATCAAATAATGATATACCCCTATGAAGACGATAATTAAAATTTATTTGTAATACTTTACTTGATAATTCCATTAAAAAAAATAAAGGTGAATTTTTAATTTTATAATCAAAAGTACCATCCTTATATAAGGTTAAAATTACCTTTAATAAAACACCTTTATCAAATTCTTTTGTATCATTATTAAACATATTACAAAAACTTTTCACGTCCATAGGAAACTGTCCCAGCATTGGACCAATAGGTGGCGTTGTATTCGCCTCTCCAGCTTTTATATAAAATTTTACATATCTAAAAAGTTTTTTTGTCATATTTTATTATATTATTAATAAAAGTTTTAAAATTAATAAGTCTATACTAATACGACTATAATAATTTAATTCAATACTTTTTAATATTGAATAATATAAATTAGAAATATTTTTCATTTCTAATAATTTTTTTTCAAATGTAGAAATTAAATTTAAATTAATATTTTTTAATAAATTTTGTACTCCAGCATATAACATTACAACTTCATTTTCTAAACTTACAGGTTTACTTTGAGGTTGTATTAATACTTCTGTTAAAATTTTACCACGTAATAATAATTTTTTAGTTGCTTCTTCTAAATTTTCACCAAATTGTTCTAAACTTTGCATTTCTCTATATTGAGCTAATTCTAATTTTAACGGACCTGATATTGTTTTCATTATTTTATTTTGTGCTGCAGATCCAATTCTACTAACAGATAATCCTGTATTTACTGCTGGACGAATACCTTTATTAAATAATTGACTTTCTAAAAAAATTTGACCATCTGTAATAGAAATTACATTTGTTGGTATATATGCAGAAACATCCCCTAATTGTGTTTCAATTACAGGTAATGATGTTAATGATCCACCAAAATTGGTTGCATCATTAAATTTTGTTGATCTTTCTAATAATCTTGAATGTAAATAAAAAACATCTGCCGGGTATGCTTCTCTTGATGGAAATCGTCTTAATAATAAAGATAATTGTCTATATGCTACTGCATGTTTACTTAAATCATCATAAATTACTAAACATCCTGCACCTCGTGTTAAAAAATATTCTCCTAAACTAGTAGCACAATATGGTATTAAATATTGTAATGCACAAGATTCTGAAGCTGTTGCTGCTAATATTACACTATAATTCATTGCTTCTTTTTTTCTTAATAAATGTGCTAATTTTGCAACATTTGCTCGACGTTGGCCTATTGAAACATATATACAATGTACATGTGTTACAGGTGTTCAATTATTATTTTTTTGATTTAATATAGTATCAATACCTATTGTTGTTTTACCTGTTGATTTATCACCAATAATTAATTCTCGTTGACCTCTTCCTATTGGTATTAAACCATCTATAGATTTTATTCCTGTTTGTAAAGGCTCATTAACTTTATAACGTGATATAATTCCAGGTGCTTTAATCTCAACTTTTTGTTTAGAATATTCATATTTAAAAGTTTCATTTGAATCTATTGGTTCTCCATAAGCATTAACAACACGACCTAATAATTGAGTTGTTACTGGGAATTGAAATAATTCTTTTGTTCTTATTACTTTATGACCAGGTTTAACTAAATCTTCTCCTTTTAATATAATTGCTCTTATACCTTCTTCTTCAATATTAATTACAATTGCTTTAATATCTAAACCAGAAACTTGTAATATTTCACCTATTAAAACACCTGCAATATTACTAATAAATGCAATACCATCTATTAATGTTTTAATAATTCCTGGTAAAGTAAAATTTTTTTGCTGTATTTTTAAAGATTTTCATTCTTTACGAATGCGTTTTTTAAAAATAACATGCATAAAAAATTTAGGAATATAAAGAAATTTTAATAAAAATTATAACATACTTTTATAATTTTATTTTTTTAAAATTAACTATTATATATTGTTTATACGCTCTATGGGATTTGAACCCATTTTTTTACTGTGAAAAAGTAATGTCCTAGCCAAGTAGACGAAGAGCTATTAATTTATTATTTAAACCTAATTATAAATTAAAAAAAATACTTTTATTTTTTTTTAAATAAACTAATTCTAATATAATTTTAAAAAAAACTAAAATACTAATAATAGTAACTGCAGAACCTAAACTACATAATACATTTAAACTATAATAAATATTTGGATAATCTGGTATACGTCTAGGCATTCCACTTAAACCTAAAAAATGCATTGGAAAAAAAGTTAAATTTACACCTAAAAATGTACTTCAATAATGTACTTCACTTAAATATCAAATTTTTCATTTAGATCTTCTTCCAAAAATTTTAGCAAATCAAAAATAAAATCCTCCAAAAAGGCCAAATACAGCACCCATTGATAAAACATAATGAAAATGTGCAACAACATAATAAGTATCATGTAATATTTGATCTATACCAGCACTTGATAATAAAATACCTGTAAAACCTCCTATAGTAAATAATATTAAAAATCCTAATGAAAATAACATTGGTGTATGATACTGTAATATACCTACTCATAAAGTAGCTATTCAACTAAATATTTTTATACCTGTAGGTACAGCAATTACCATTGTAGCTGCAGTAAAATATGCACGTGTATCTATATCCATTCCAATTGTATACATATGATGCGCTCAAACAATAAATCCTAATACAGCTATAGATAACATTGCATATACCATACCATTATAACCAAAAATTCTTCTTCGAGAACATTGACCAATTACTTGACTAACAATACCAAATGCAGGTATTATTAATATATAAACTTCTGGATGACCAAAAAATCAAAATAAATGTTGAAATAATACTGGATCTCCTCCACCACTAATATCAAAAAAAGCAGTATTAAAATTTCTATCTGTTAATAACATAGTAATTCCAGCACCTAATACAGGTAATGATAATAATAATAATCAAGCTGTAATAAAAACTGCTCATACAAATAAAGGTAATCTAAACATATATAAACCTTTTACACGCATATTTCTTATAGTTACTATAAAATTAATAGCACCTAAAATTGAAGAAATACCTGCTAAATGTAAACTAAATATTCCAAAATCAACAGCACTACCTGAATGAGAAAAAATACCTGATAATGGTGGATAAACTGTTCAACCTGTACCTACTCCCATTTCAATAACAGAAGATCATACTAATAAAAAAAAAGAAGGAACTAATAATCAAAAACTTATATTATTTAATCTTGGAAACGCCATATCTGGTGCACCAACTAAAATAGGAATTATAAAATTACCAAAACCTCCAATCATTGCTGGCATTAACATAAAAAATATCATTACAAATGCATGTGCTGTAATAATAACATTAAATACTTGATGATTACCTTCTAATATTGCGAAGCCTATATTACTTAACTCTATTCTTATTAAAATAGATAACATAGTACCTATAAGCCCCGCAACAAAAGCAAATAAAAGATATAAACTTCCTATATCTTTATGATTAGTTGAATATAATCATCTAATCATATATTATACAAGCCTATATAATATCTTTATTATGCTTAAACATCATTATTTAATTTAATTTCTTTATTTTATTTTTTTATTTTTAATTCTTTATTTTTACGAATAATTCAATCTTCAAGTTTTTCTTTTCTTATATTTCTTAATATTATTTCATTATTTTCTTTAAATTCTTTACGCCTTTTTGTCGTTTTTATATCATATTCATATCATTCTTTAATTATTTTATCTAAATCTTCTACAGTACTTTCATTACCTGTCATTTTACTTAATATAAATCGAAAACCTTCTGTAGAATAAAATAATTCATTATTTACATAATATGCTTTAGTACCAGATACTTTTTTAGGATATTTTTTTATAATACCACCTTTTTCATCTAAATACGAATAAACCTCTCAAATATTATTAAATTTCATAATATCCTTAAATTTATTTAAATTTTTAATATTTTTAGTATTAATTTCTTTTAAAATTTTTAGATAAAAATCAGTTCGACTCATATTTTTATCTAAATCTGCATCTTTAATTGATTTACCTGTTTTACATATATTTTCAAAAAATTCATCAGACATACCAAAAACTAAAAAACGTTTTTGAATACGAACAAAAAGCTTTATTTTAGCTTCATGCTCATCATCTCATATTTTTTTAGAAATTTCTAAAAAACTTCTAAAAAAATCATTTGTTAACGCACGTTCACCAAAACTATATACAAAAAAATCTTTATAAAATACTCTAAATTCTTCCATAGTTAAAGATCCAAAAACTCCTATATATGCAGATTCACATATACGATTATAAAATACTTCTAATTTATGATAAAGTCATTCTTTTTCTAAATCTTTAAAAAATTTTAGTTCTCTTTCTATATTATAATTTTTTACATTATAATTTTGTTCATCATATAATTCTAAATATTTTTTAACTATAAATCACAAATCTATATCCATATTAAAATCCAAATTTAATTTTATTATTTCATCAAATCTTTTTATATATTTTATATAATCTTCTAAATTCACTGTTATACTTTTCATATATTTACTATTTTGTATTAATTCACAATTTTCACAATTTTTTTGATATTTAAGTTCTTTTAATACAATTTTATTAATATTTAATTCCAAAGCTTGATTATTAATAATTAATATATTTTCTTTAATACTATACAAACCTTTATAATAAATTTCTCCATTTAATTCTATTTTTTCACAAATTATAATTTCATTATAAAAAGAAAAAGAAGATATTTTTTCACATATATAAAACTTATTTTCAGCATCCAACGCACTAACATATCAATGATCTGAAAATGCTAAATACTCTAATCTAAAATACATAAATATATCTTTTATAAGCATAAAAAATAAATTTAATTTATCAATATCTCTTAATATTACAATATTTGGCATTTTTTTTAAAAAATCATTTACAATTTTTATTTTAATTTCATGATTTTTAAAATTTTTTTCTAAAATATTTAAAACATCTGCATTACTTCAAAAATCACCTATATATACATCAATATCAGAAATACTTTTAATTAATAATTGCATTTTATCCTCTCAATAAATATTACTAATACCAAACCCTTCCATTAATGTGGTATAAACTTCTAAATTTAATTTGTCTTGTAATTTTTTTTCTAAAAAATACAAATATTCATGTATATTTTCTATTTTTTTATTATAAATATGTAATTTTAATAAAGAATCCTCAACATCATCAAAAAATAATAACATTTGATAAAAATTATCATTTACACCTAACTCATAATTATAAAATATATTTTTAAATAAATCTATTTTATAGTATAATTCTTGTCTTGCAACAAGATTAATAAATTTTTGTTTAATAATAACCTGTAATTTTTGTCTTTCAAGTGCTCATAAACTTTCTTGAAAATCAAAAGAAGTTAACAATTCTATTCTATTTTTTCGAAAAGCTCAACCTTTTGGATCTCTATAATTTTTTGAATAATATTCTAAATCTACTAATTTTTGTAATAATTGCTGTAATTCTATTTTACCTTCAAGCAATGTTTCATTAACAACTGTAGCTTTCATTAATAAATTTTTAAATTCTTCAATACTTTTTTTCGTTCAAAGTTCTTCTTCTATTAAAAACCATACAAATGGATATTTTTTTTTATCAATATTTTCAAAAATATTACCATTTTTGGTTATTATATCTCAAATTTCAGATCTAAATTTAAAAGATTCTATATCTTTTTTTCATTTTCAATAAAAATTACTTCCATTATACATTTGAAGATTTTCTAAAATAAATAATTCATTTTGATGTGCTATTCTAAAATTTTTATGTAATTGAACCCTTAACTTGCCTCAGTACTTTACCTTGTTCTATATTATCATTTAATGTATCTTTACATATATTTTCAAAATATAAATATAAATCAGCAAGATTGTAATAAATACCTGTATATAATAAAACAACACTTAATGAAATCGGTAATAAAATTTTTCAACCTAATCTCATTAATTGATCATATCTATATCTAGGCACAGATCCACGTATTCAAATAAAAGTAATTACAAAAGTAATTACTTTTAAACTATATAAAAATATACTTTGATAAAATCCATTTATTAAAAAACCTCCTCAAAAAATAATAACATTTAAACAACATACTGTTCATATTGAAACATATTCACCTAAAAAAAAAAAACCAAAAGACATTGCAGAATATTCAACATTATAACCTGAAACTAATTCTGCTTCAGCTTCTGGTAAATCAAATGGTGGTCTATTTGTCTCCGCTAATGTTGATATTAAAAATAATAAAAAAAAAATAAAACAAGGTGCTATATTTCAAATATCAACTTGATATCAAATTATTTTAAAATAACTTAAATCACCTGTTTGTACTAATATATATATTAAAATTAAACCCATAGAAACTTCGTATGCTATTACTTGAGCCGCTGCTCTTAATGCGCCTAAAAAAGCATATTTAGAATTACTTGCTCAACCTGACATAATAATACCATATACAGTTAATGATGATATTGCAAAAAACATTAAAATACTTACACGTATATCCGCATATATTGAATATTCAGAAAAAGGTATAATACTTCAATTTAATAAACTTAAAATTAAAGTTAAAATCGGAGCTAATACAAATATTATACTATTTGATAGTACAGGAACAATTGTTTCCTTTACTATCAGCTTTATAGCGTCTGCAATTGGTTGTAATATACCTAAAATACCTATTAAATTTGGTCCACGTCTTCTTTGAATACTACCTAAAACTTTTCTTTCTACCAAAATTGCATATGCTACAAGCAATAACAGCAAAAAAATAATTATTATAGAAATAATTATATTTGCGAAAAAAATTATATAAGAATGTTCACAACTAATCTGTTCTAAAAGAAAAATAAAAAAAAATACCGTAAATGTAGAAATTAGGAAGAAACATCAAAACAAAAAAAAATAATAAAATAATTTTTTAAATCAACTATTCATATATTTTATTTTAAATACCTACTTTTTGAAATATAAAAATATAATTATATTTTTTATTTCAAGAACTCTTCATAACATCTTGATTAATAAAATCAAAAATATTAAAACTTACATTATAAAAAATACTATTATACATTTTCTTTATTAATTTAAAATTAAAAAATTGTAACATATTATTTAATCCATATGCTTTTAAAATACTAATTTGATTAAAATATATATTTATAGAACTTTTCTTTAAAAAAAAATTTAATTTTTTTTTATTATTAATTTGCATATAAAAAATATTTGTATTTAAATAATTCTTTAATTTTTTTAAATTAAAAGAATAAATTTTATTTACAAAAGTTAAAATATACATATATAAAGCATTTAAAATACTTCAATCCGCACGACAATATATCGGTGAATTTAATACTAAATTAGTATGTAATATATGGCCTTCAATATTTAAAAATTCACTTGATTTTTCTAAAAAAGTAAAACTAGGCAATATTAAATCAATATTTAAATATGTGGAATTTATATGATGACCTTGAAATACTAAAAAATTTGATTTATAAGATTTCAATAAATCTATACCAAATAAATAAAGTATATCATTTTTTGATATTAAAGAAATATTATGAATATTATTATATAAATTAAATTCTTCATATAAAATAGAAGTTAAATTTAAATATAAAATACTTAAATTATTTTGTATATTAATATATTTTTGCATTAAATATATTCCAAAATTTTTATTACAAAAACCAAAAAAAAAATTATTTAAATAATTTTTTGAAAAATTATAAGTATAACCTATTATATTATTTTTTTGTAATTGACCTATTATTTTATATATTTTATGATTATCTATACGATTTATAACGCTATTACCAATTAAAAAAATATTTAAATTAAACATACATAAATAATTATTTACTAAATATTTTTTTAAATTTTTTTGTATTTTATTACAAATATTTAACTTACCTTGCAAATATTTAATAAAAGTATTAATATTTAAACCTAATAAAATCATATTTAAATTATCATTAAAATTACTTCCTATAGTATAAATAAATAAATCTTCTTTAAAACATCTTTTACGTAATTTTATAGTTAAAATTGGAGATTCTAATCTTAAATTATGCCCTATAAAAAAAAAAAAATTTTTATCTTTAATTTGCTCAAAAAATTTATTATTTATATAATATAAATAATAATCATTAACATTTATATTACTTTTTTTATCAAAAGATAAAAAACCTAATTTTTTTATTAAAATTTTACTTGTAACTATAGCTTCATAATTAATAAATAAATTATTTAAAAAAATTAAATGTTCACAGTTACAAAAATAACTATAAAATCACAAATTTAAAAAAAAAAAAAAAAAAGCTTGTGTTCAGCTAACATAAATCATCATATTTCGTTTTTTCATTAATGGTATATTAATACGTCATTTAACTAAACCTTCAAAAAAATATCGAGTTTTATTTGAAATTCATTCTTCATTTATCAAATCATTTTTTAAAGGTAATATTCTTTTTATTTCAATATCATCTAAATATACACTAATATTACTACCAATTCCATCAAAAATATCAACAGTATTTATAACACGTAATTCTCAAGATCTTGTTTTAAAATGATATGATTTATCTGTTATTGCTCCTATTTTTATTAATATATTAAACTCAAGATTCATATTTTTTTTTCTTTTTTAATTTTAATATTATTTTTAATTGTTGAAATATTGAAATTTTATTTCAAAACATAAAATGATATATATTCAAATTTAAATATATAAAATTTTCTTTTAAAATTTTTTCTATAAATCTTTTATCTAAAAAAATTTTTAAATTTCTTAAGCGCATCAATATATTTATTAATATTAAAACACTATTACTACTTATCATATAAGTAAGACTAAATACAAAAATGACGCTATAAAGCATATTACAAATAATATATACATCTAATTGTGGCATACTTTATACACTTCCTCATCAATAAACACATACATATAAAAATAATCATACAACATCTACAAAATGTCAATATCAAATAGCAAATTCAAAACCTCAATTTCTTTTATATGCAAAATGTCCTTTTAATAAACGATAAAAACAAATAATTAAAAATCAAGTACCTATTATTACATGAAATCCATGAAAACCTGTAGCCATAAAAAAAATACTACCGTAAACCGAATCTGCAATAGTAAAACTTGCTTCTGTGTATTCTATTACTTGATAATATGTAAAATGAATTGCTAATAAAATAGTTAAAACTAATGCTATTACATTTTGTTCTATAGTTAATTCTGGAAATTGATCAGTTACACGTCTTGTTTTTTTTCGAAGATGATGATTTTTAAAAACACTATAATGACATCATGTTACACAAACACCTGATAATAATAAAACCATTGTATTATATAATGGTATTTGTAAATAATTAAAAACTTGAATACCATATGGTGGTCATAAACATCCTATTTCAATACTAGGTGATAATGAAAAATGAAAATAAGCTCAAAAAAAACCAAAAAAAAACATAATTTCTGAAATTATAAAAAGCATCATACCTAATCTTAAACCTTTCATAACTTTAATTGAATGTTTACCTTCAAATGAAGCTTCTCTTACTATATCTGTAAATCAAAAATGTACAAATAAAACTAAAATTATAAAACTAATTATTATTATATTTATACCTATTAAATATTTATTTACTCATAATATAACACCAGCTAAAACATTAAATAATGTAATCGTTGTAAAAAAAGGTCATGGCGCTGGATTAATAATATGAAAAAGATGACTTCTTTTATTATGCATTTGACCTTTTTTTTACATACAATACAATACACTAATTATATTATCAATAAATTTTACGTTTATATTTTTTATATAAAATAAGATATTTATTAGATATTATACTTTTTTGTATAATACTTCATTTATTTCTTTTTAATAATGAATATTTTTGTTTTATATTACTATTTTTTTTTTTTGGAACTGCCATTTCTTTAATTTAATGTGCATGTAAAGAATCATTTAAATATACACAAAATAAAATAATAAAAACATAAGCTTGTAAAAACATTATTAATATTTCTAACACCATTATAAAAAATAATAACATTACTGGAAATATTAACAATAAAATTTTTATTAATATTAATTTTTTTTCAACAATAACTATTACAAAACTTATAATTACAAATAATAATACATGACCTGAAAAAATATTTGCAAATAATCGTATACCTAATGTAAAAGGTCTTATAACATAAGATATAAATTCAATTACAATTAATAATGGAAATAAAAATATAGGAACATCTTTAGGTATAAATTGATTTAAAAATTTTTTTTTTAAATTATAAATACCTATTATAATAATACCTATAAATAAACTTATTGATATACAAAAAGTTACAAAAATATGACTAGTTAATGCAAAATTATAACCTATTAAACCCCCTATATTAATAAAGTAAATAAAATAAAACACATTAAATATTATTGGAAAATACATTATTCCTGAAATTCCAATATTTTGTTTTATTATACTTAAAACAAACATATATAATTCTTCAAATACTATTTGTATAAAACTTTGGCTTAAAAACATAATATTTTTTAAATTAATTAAAAAATAAACAAATAAAAAAAATAAAAAAAGTACACTTAAAGCCATTACATAATTTGGAACAATATTATACGAAAATATTTGATAATTTATGACTTTAAATTGTTCCAAAGCTTGATATATATTATTTCTCATAATAATAATAATATTAAAAAATTTAAAATTTTATATTGATCTAAAATATTTCATAATAAATATATATATATTAAATTTATTATAATTATACTTAAAACAATAACAAAAACAATATGATCTATTCTCGTAATATTTTTTTTTGAAAAGATATATAATATATTTTTTATATAATTAACAACAGCTAAATAACTATTAAACTCTATAAAACCTTTATCTAAATTTTTTAACATAATATAACTTAATTTTTTTTTCCTATATAAAAAATAATTATAAATTTCATTAAAATAATAACCATTATAAATAACATTTCAAATAAAATTTATACGTTTTTTTAAATTTATTATTTTTATATTTTTACCTTTAAAGATATAAAAATAAATTATAAATAAATATTTTACAATAAAAATATAAAATTTAAAAAATAAAAAACTAATAATACCTGATATTACTGTGAATATTACTGGAATTAATTTTATTCTTAAAGATAAAAATTCAACTTCAAATATTTTTAAATTATTATGATAAGATTCTAAATCCAAAGTATTTATTCAAATATCTGTACCCATACCCATTAATAAATCTTTTAATATAAAACCTATAAATACACTTCCAAAAAATAAAATAATTAAAACAAATAACATTAAAAACTTACTTTCATGAATTACAACATAATTATTTATTTTTTTATAAAATACATGAAAATAACTATTATGTACATTATAAAATGTTAAAAATAATAATTTTATTGAATAAAAAGAAGTTAATGCTGCTGATATTATACTTAATCAATATAAAAATAAACTTAAATAAATATTTGATGAATATGTATATTCTAAAATAAAATCTTTTGAATAAAATCCTGTTAAAAAAGGTACACCCATAATAGTTAAAGATCCTATTAATATCATCATATGACTTACAGGTAAATATTTTAATAACATACCCAAACGACGAACATCTTGTTGATCAAACATAGAATGAATAATTGCACCTGCACTTAAAAATAATAAAGCTTTAAAAAAAGCATGATTTATTAAATGAAATAAACTTCCAGAATAATTATTTAAACCACAAGATAAGATCATATAACCTAATTGACTACATGTAGAATAAGCTATAATTTTTTTTATATCATTTTGAAATAAACCTATAGTTGCTGCTATAAAAGATGTAATACCTCCTAAAATAGCTATTAATAATAAAATAATTTCATTATATTTAAATAAATAAATAAGACGTAATAATAAAAATACACCAGCTGTTACCATAGTTGCTGCATGTATTAAAGCTGAAACTGGTGTAGGACCTTCCATTGCATCTGGAAGTCATGTATGCAATCCAATTTGCGCAGATTTTGCACAAATTCCTACAACAAATAAAAATAATATTATTAAAAAATAATCTATTTTTATTAAAAATACAGAAATTTCAAAATATATTACATTTTTTACTAAATATGTTACATTATTTATAAAAGAAAATTCTAAAGAATTATAATATATAACAAATAATAAAAGAATAGCTAATAAAAAACAAATATCACCTATTTTATTAATTATTAAAGCTTTCATTGCTGCTTTATTTGCCGCTATTCTTGTATATCAATAATTTATTAATAAATATGAACATAATCCAACACCTTCTCAACCTATAAATAATAATAAAAGATTTCCTGCAGTTACTAAAATTATCATAAAAAAAGTAAATAATGAAATATATGATACAAATTTTAAAAAATCTGAATCTTTGGACATATATTCAATTGCATAAATTTGAACACAAGTTGAAATTAATGTTATTACAAATAACATTAAACTACTTACAATATCAAAAAGAAATTCCATTTTTAAATTTAATATACCAACATCAATTCAATCAAACAATTCTATAGTACAATTATTATCACACACTATTACTTCATACAATATAAAACTAATACAATAAATCATACACACTAAATTATATAATATCATCATAATTGTTGCGTTAATTTTTAAAAAACGACCAAAAATTGCAGAAAATACACAATTCGCTAATGAAAAATATAAAAATAATAAATACATATTTTTAACCTTTAATATAACTCATTATATTTATAGAAATAATTCCTTTTCTTCTATAATATAAAACTAAAATAGCTAATCCAATTGAAGACTCTGCAGCTGCTACAGTTAAAATTAATAAAATAAATATTTGTCCTATTATATCATCTAAATATACAGAAAATATTGTAAAATTTAAATTAACTGATAATAAACATAATTCTAAACTTGTTAAAAGAATTATTAAATTACGTTTTAATAATAAAATTCCAAATAAACTAATTAAAAAAAGCGTTATAGATATTAATAATAATTTAAAAATTTCTAAATTAAGTACCATATTTATTTATATTTATATATTTTAATAAAAATATTTTTGGAGCAGATCGGACTTGAACCGACATCGTATACTTGCAAAACATACATTTTAACCTGTTAAACTACTGCTTAAATTCCTGTCAGATCGGTCTCGAACCGATGACCTTGTGGTTAACAGCCACACGCTCTGACCAACTGAGCTACTGACTCTTGCCTGCACTGGGGTTCGAACCCAGGACCTCTGCGTTAAAAGCGCATCGCTCTACCAACTGAGCTATGCATTAGCGTAGGAGTGGGCTTGAACCACTATTTTTCGATTTGCAGTCGAATACATTCCCAATTATGTTACCTAATTAAATTTTATATTGCTTTATATTTACTCATATAATTTTTTTTTTTACGCAAATATTTTAAACAATTTTTATAAATTTTAGGTATAGGGTTCTTTTTTAATATTAAAGACATATTAAATCTTGAATAATTTAAAAATTGTTGTTCTATAGCAATATCACGTATAACACATCTTAATTGAAATAAACTATTATATCCACTATAACATACATTCATACAAATTCCTTTATTAAATTGAAAACGCAATAATCCTTTTTCTTTTTCTCTATTTATATATCATAAAATTGCATATTCACCTGAAACTATTGTAGATCCTTTTATATATTTTTTACGCTTTTTTAAATTAAAATTACGTATTCGTGCTCGTTCTAGAATATTGATCAAACCCATAAAAATATTTTATTTTATATCGAAGAAATTCAAATAATAAACTATAAATTCTTTTATCTTTTATACTTATTTTTATTATATTTCTAACATTTTTGTATCTACGTAAAAATAATAATTTATCACTATCTATTAATAATATTCTAATTTTATTACTATATACAAAATTACCTAATTTTAAAAGTTTTTTACTTCTATTAGACATTTTAATTATGAATTATTATAATTGCCCACTATTGGACTTGAACCAATACCTAAAAACTAGAGTAAATTTTAAGTTTACCGTGTCTACCATTTCACCAAGTGTTTTAAATATTTTATTAAATTAAAAAACTCTTATTTGTGCATAAATTATATAAATTATTGCACCCTATAGGATTCGAACCTACACTCTTTTACTTAGAAGGTAATTGCTTTTTCCATTAAGCTAAGGGAATAAAAATCCTAAATAATAAAATAAAAAGTATATAAATATGTCTCAAAATTTAGCATTTAAATATATATATACTATGTGCTCATACCATTTTATTTTATCATACTTAAATTACATAAAATTAAGTGCAATATAAACATAAAATACATATTTAGGTTATACGATAGAGAAGGGACTTGAACCCTTAACAATGATTTTGAAGACCACCGTTTTACCTTTAAACTACTCTACAAATTAATTTTCTGAATATTTCATAATTTTATTCTTTTTCAAAAAATTCATATTTATATTTATCTTCTTCTAAATAATTATTTTTTCTTTTTTCTTTTATTTTTTGCATTTTTTTATTTTTTTTTAAATTCATACGATATTTTTTATAAAAAAAAGGCAATCATTTAGCACTATCATTTAATTTTTCTCCTACTAATAAAAAAAATAATTTACTCATATAATTTCGATATTTAGTTATTTTTAAACCAATTTTATTTCTAGTAAAATCTGGTCTTTTAAAAAAATAAAATCTTCGTCATCATCTTTTTTTTTTTAAAAATATATGTTTAAAATAATTACTAACCAAAGTATAATCTTTATTATTATATAATTCTGCATACTCAAAATTATTTAAAGTAACATTTTTATATTTTGTTTTTAAATTTTTTAAATTATCATAAATACCTTTAAAAAATGTTCTAATAAATAATTTTGTAAACATATAAATACTTACAAAATTATCATCATTTGCAGGTATTCCATAAAATATACCAAAATCACCCATATTACTATCAATTAATGCACTATTTGGTATACCTAATAACATTGCTTCAAAAACACAAGATTTAGTTTCTTTTACATTTGAAGCAAAAACATAAGAAGGTAGTAAACAACTATAACCCTCCCCATAAGTATTAACAAACATTTGATAATTATTTAAAAAAATACCTTTTTGATTACTTAATAAACCACAAATTCAATTATCATTTAAATATCATAAATACTTTACATCTATTTTTTCAAAAGTCATATCAAATTTATAACCTATATCATTTGCTACTAATATTTTTTGATGACTAATACACATATTATAAGTAACATATAAAGCTTGTTTTAAAATAAATAAAGTATAAAAAAGATTTATTATATGAATATAATTACGTAATCCTAACAAAAAACAAGATAAACGATAATCGCATTCTCATTTTCAATGCCCTCATTGCATTCCACAATCTAATAACCGTTGTATCAATATTAATGTTAACAAAAAAATTATTTGAAAAAAAATAAAACAATCTTCTTAATTATAATACAAAATATACTAGGGTATAAAAAAAAACTTACATTTAAAATAATTAAAACAATATAATAAAAAGCTAATCATACACTCATATTTGATAAAAATAAAGACTTATCCATATTTGATGAAAACATTTTTTTAATCAATCTTAAATAATAAAATACTGATATACTATTAATAATTATTAAAAATATTGCAAAAAAATACATTTCTAATTCAACAACATTTAATAATACAAAAAATTTACTAAAAAAACCTAATAATGGAGGTACACCCATTACAGAAAATAAAAATATAAAAAAAAAAATTGAAATATATTTATTAGATTTATATAATAAAGCTATATTATCCATATCTTTAAATTCTATACGATTACTATTATTTCGAAAATGTAATATAAAACTTCACAAACCTAATGATATTACAGTATAAATTACTATATAAAAAATAACAAAAAACATACCTGCAATATCTGTAATTAATAACATACTTAAAATATAACCCATATGACTTATACTACTAAATGCTAAAATTCTTCGTAATTTAGTTTGATAAATTGCACCTAAAGTACCAACAAAAATTGATAAAATACTTAATATTAAAAATATCATAGATATTTCATTATAAAAAATATCTATAAAAATATTATTTAAACGTAATATTAATGATATAAAACCTACTTGAGGTACAACACTAAAAAAAAAAGTTACATGAATAGGAGCACCTTCATAAATATCTGCAACTCACATATGAAAAGGTACAATACCTAATTTAAAAAAAATACCACAATATATTAAAAAAAAACCCATTAAATTTGGTTTAATTTTTGAATAAATTAGATTTGAATTAAATAACATTTCTAACTCCTGAAAAGCAACCACTCCTGTTATTCCATATAACATAGATATACCAAATAATAACATTGCAGAAGAAGTTATACCTACTAAAAAATATTTAACACCAGCTTCTATAGAAATATTAGAATTAAATTTTAAAGTTGCTAAAATATAAAAACATAAACTTTGTAATTCTATACCTAAATACATAATAGCTGTTGAACTACTTGAAGCAATTATTAATAAACCTATTATAGCAAAAAAAAATAAAAAAATAAATTCATATTTTCTTATATTTCCCTCTCTACAATAAGTTCACATAAATAAAAAACAAGCTAAACTTGTAGATAATGTTCAAAATTTAGCAAAATAAGATAATGCATCATTACTTATAGAAGAAAGACAATCTAAAATATCTACAGAAGGTTTTGTTTTATATAAAAGAATTAATGCACATAATAATATTAAACAAGCAAATGGGTATATAAAACGTGTTACATTTACACAATATTTTTTACCCCTTTTATCTATTTTCAAACAAACAACAAATAAACACAAAACATTTATTAATATATATAACTCTACAAAAAAATTATAAACTCATTCCATATTTTTTACTTATTTTTTACATAAATGCATTTTTAATAAAATGCACAAAAATTATAAAAGAAATCTTAATTAAAAATTTAATAATTTAATTTCTTAATTTTATAAATAAATTTTATGTATTTCATATGAGGAGGGATTCGAACCCTCGATATCTTTCGACATATCGACTTAGCAGGTCGACGCCATCAACCACTCGGCCACTCATACAAATTATATTTTTCATAAAATTTATTTAATAAGAAAATTTAAAATAATTAATTAAAACCGATAAATAATAAGGGTTTAGCTTAGTTTTTATCTTAAAAAATGTATAATTAGAGATCATGCGCCTCTTTATACTTTTAAATTTTATTTAAGAATACCGATCTTAAATAATAATGATTAAAATACACAAAGTATTTTAAAAAGGTGTTCAATATTTTATAATAAATTATTATATTTTTATATTATTTTTATATATTTATTATATAATATATATTATATAATAAAACTTTGCAAAAAAGGCAACTTAAAATTTCAAGTAGTAGGTATAGTTTTTCTTATCGGATATTTTATAAAGATACATTTCATTAAATTATAATTCATTTCTACATATTTAGGATAATTAAATAAAAGTTTTTCATTAGCTATTAAAATACTTAAAGTCTTTTTAAATAATTTTGATACACTTGAATCAAATGTTATTACATCATTTATATATATTTGAAAATTTAATTTATTAACAATTTTACCATTTATTTTTATTTTTTTACATTTAATATATTGACGAGCTTCTTTTGGATTTTTAACTAAATTTAAACGATATAATAAAATATCTAAACGACTTTCTAATAAAAAACAAATTTTACTTTCAAAATCTATTCTACGAACATTTATTTGTTGTAAATATTTACGAAATTTTTTAATAGTCATATCTCCATAATATAATCTAAATCTTAATAAATCGTGCAATCTTGAAATATAAAATCTTGTATAATTTTTAGGTCTTTTTTTTACAGGCATATTTCTACTATAAGTAAATTTTTCATAAGATTTTTCTATATAATTTCTTAAAATTGGCATTCTATATTTATTTTTTAAATAAAACTTTTTAAACATTTTTGTAAAAAAACGTTTTCCTTTTAAACATGATGTTAAAAAACCTCAATAATCAACTTCATATTTTAACATAAATTTATACGTTACTTTTTTTTGCATATTATTTTACTTTTTTGAAAGACGCCCTTTTCGATTAAAATAATGAAAAGTAGCTTAAGCTTTGAGTGGCACAGCTTTCTTTAAACGATATTTATTATCGGAAAGAGTGGGATTCGAACCCACGACATCATATAGATGATTAATTTTCAAGATTAACGCCTTTAACCACTCAGCCATCTTTCCTTGGAGTAATAGGATTCGAACCTATGATCATGGTACCAAAAACCACCGCCTTACCAACTTGGCTATACTCCAAATAAAGTATATTATTTTTTCAATATTAGTATTTTTAGCCTATTATTTTGCAATAATCTCACATGTACACAAACCTATATATAACGTAATCTTCTATTACAATTATAAAAGATAATTTTTAGAAATGTTTTCCCACTTTTATGTTTTCAGCGATTATACTTTATTGTATGTGGCTACTCGGCATTGCTGAAAGTTTAACAACCAATACACTATATATACATATTAACTGATCCTCTCGTAATAAGTCAAACCTTCTTTAATTTTCTTACCTTTAATGGTAGATAGGAACCGAACTGTCTCGCGACGTTCTGAACCCAACTCATGTACCATTTTAATGGGCGAACAGCCCAACCCTTGAAACCTATTTCAGCTTCAGGATATGATAAGTCGACATCGAGGTGCCAAACAACCCCATCGATAGGAACTCTAAAGGGTAATTAGCCTGTTATCCCTGGCGTACCTTTTATCCGTTAAGCGATAACCTTTCCATTTAGAATCACCGGATCTTTATGACCGACTTACATCTCTGTTTGATTTGTTATTCTTACAGTTAAGCATCTTTAAGCCATTATACTTTTTAATTAATTGTTATTAATTATAAGATGCCTTATGCACGCCTCCGTTACATTTTAGGAGGCGACCGCCCCAGTCAAACTACCAACCATAAACTGTCTAATATTTATTATTATTAGTATAAAATTCATATATTAAATGGTATTTCACTTTTCGTCTATTCTATTAGCTAGCGCCAAGGAATTAATTAATATTTAACATAATTTTAACAATATTACCCAAAAAAATAATAGCTTAAATAATTTAAAATTATGTTAAATATTAAAAACGACTCCCATCTATTCTACATTCTATATTCTTTTTATACAACTAATGGTTATAGTAAAGGTGCACAGGGTCTTTCCGTCTAGCCATTAATACTCTGCATCTTCACAGAAACTTCAATTTCACTAAGACAATATTGGAGACAGTGAGGAAGTCGTTACACCATTCATGCAGGTCGGAACTTACCCGACAAGGAATTTCGCTACCTTAGGACCGTTATGGTTACAGCCGCCGTTTACTGGGACTTATATTTAAAGCAATTTTACAATATATTTATTAGCCACATACTCATTCATATCTAAAAACATAAATTATATAAATATTATTATTTTTTATAATAAAATTAATATAATTACTATTTCTTTATGTTTGTACAATTTTTAATAACGCCAATACACAAAGGTATATAAAACAAGCTATAAATATAAAATAAAAATAAAAAATATAAGCTCTTTTTTATTTTTATTTCTGATAAAAATATAATTTTACATTATTTCTTACCTAATTATTAAATACACTTCTCTTTTTTATCTTACAGCACCGGGCAGGTGTCAGACCCTATACTTAGTAATTACACTTGGCAGAGTCCTGTGTTTTTGTTAAACAGTCGCTACCTCCTGTTTCGTGCCTCTTAAATGAACATTTCATTTAAGCACTCTTTATCCCGAAGTTACAGAGTTAATTTGCCGAGTTCCTTCAATATTGTTACCTTATACACCTTAGTATTCTCTACCTATTCACCTTTGTTGGTTTTTGTACGGTCTTATTATTTTATAGTTTTTTCTAGAAATTCTTAATATTTTTTAATAATCTAATAAACAATCACGATATTTTTAAATTTGTCACTATAAAAGGCATACATTACTAAAATAAATTTAATAATATTAAATATTAATAATTTTCCCATCAAAAATAGTGGACTACTTATTTTTTTTTAGGGACCGGCTAACTCAATTTAGTTTATCTAAAAATTGAAAACTTTGAATTTTCGGTGATAATGATTTTTTACATTATTTTATGTTACTCATGTCAGTATTCTTACTTCTGATTTCTTCAAATAATTTTACAATTATTCTTTTTTAATACAGAATATTCTGCTACCAAACAAATTTAAATAAATTATCTTCATTAAAAAAGTATTTATAATTTTGGTATATATTTTAATTTCCCTACATTTCTAGATATAAATACAAATTTACTATTTTTTGATATTTTTTTTTCAATGAGCTGTTACGCTTTCTTTAAAGGCCTGCTGCTTCTAAGCCAACCTCCTGATATAATTTGTATTATATTTCTTCCCTACTTAAAATATTTTTTAAACACCTTAATTAATAATCTGGGCTGTATCCCTTTTGAATAACAATCTTAACACTGCTATTCTGTTTATAATTTTATTTTATTATTAATATTCACAGTTTGTTTAGATTTGGTAAAACCGACTAGGCCCCCCGCACCTATTCAGAGCTTTACCTTTAATAATTTTTTAATTACACTTTACCTAAATAAATTTCGCAGAAAACCAGCTATCTCTAAGTTTGATTGGCCTTTCACCCCTAATTACAAGTCATCTTAGTATATTGCAACATACATAAGTTCGACCCTCAAAAAAACTTCATCAGCTTTAATCAGTCTGCTCATAATTAGATCACTTAGTTTCGGGTTTAATTTTTTTAACTATATGCTCATTACAACTCGCTTTCGCTACGCTTACAAATAAATTCTTAAACTTGTTAAAAAAATTAACTCACTGACCCATTATACAAAAGGTACATCATTTTTATTTAAAACAAAATCTGACTGCTCTATACACATTCAATTTCAAATTCTATTTCACTTGCAAATATGCTCTTTTCACCTTTCCCTCACGGTACTATTTTACACTATCGGTGAGTAAAAATTTTTAAATTTAGAAGATGGTTCTCCTTTATTCAAACAAAACTTCACAAATTTTATTTTACTTATAAATTATTTTTAAATATATTTTAATTAAAAAATATATTTTTTACGTAAACCAGTTACAGGATTATTACCTTTTTTCTTATTTTTAGGATTTCCACCATTTTCAATGATTTACATATATATAAATTTTTTTTATTTTCATTCACCACTACTTATAAAATCTTTATTAATTTCTTTTTTTTTAGCTACTGAGATGTTTCAATTCACTACATTTATTTTATAGTTTCCTTCAAGAAAATTATCTCTCATATTTTTAAGGATAATTTTTCATTTTTTTATGTCTTTTTTTTACTCCCTAAGGTATCCGTTAAATGCTTTATCCTAATATTTTTATATAAATTATATAATTTTTATATTAAATTTTTATATTTTTATTTATTAAATTCATAAAATATTTTTAATATTATAAGAATTTAATAAACTTTTACTATAATATTCTAAATTATAACCTCAATCACTTATTGTTAAAACTTTTAATGAAATTGGCATAAATCCATGATCAATTCCACATAATTCACTACACATTCCACTATATAAACCTAATTTTGATGCTGTAATAGTTTTTAAATTAATACGTCCTGGTATTGCATCAATTTTTAAACCTAATCCAGGTATTGCTCAACTATGTGCAACATCATTAGATGTTATAAAAAAAGAAGTTTTTATACCTACAGGTATTGATACAGCATTATTAGTTATTAATAAACGAGTATATTCTTTATTACTAGGTTGAGTTTTGTCTATTAATACTAAATTACTCATATATTTTATAGTATTCATTATTACATTTAATTCATAAGTTCAATATCATTGATTTCCTATTACACTTACAGTATATAAACTTGATTTACTACTTATTTCATCATCTGCTATTAATGATAATGAAGGAAATATTAATTCTAAAATTATTATTATTGGTATAAAAGTTCATATAATTTCTAAATTTAAATTATGAGTTTTTTTTAAATATTTAGTTGCAAAATTAGAATAAAAATTAATAGCATCTATATATTCAAATTTTCCACGTCTTGTTTTACCCATAACTATTCGTTGACGACGCATCATTTTAGTATCACTTAATTTTTTATATCATGCAGTTTCTCTATATAAAAATTCTGCAAATATTTCTGTTGGATGTATATGACGCTTTTCAATAAGATGAAATTTATAAGCACCTAAATCTATACTATATAAACAAACAATAATTGTAAAAAAACAAACAATCATAAAAAAAATAAACGTCAAAAAAATAAATACAAAATCATGAACAAAAATAATATTTTGATAAGTATAATCTTTTATTCCTACCATATCAAAATATTATCTTTTTTAAATAATCTTTTGTATTTCTATTAATATAAATAATAATCATTTTATTATATTTATTTTATATAAATAATATAATAAAAGCCATCATTAAACAAAATAAACCCATTGCTTCTGTTAATGCAAAACCTAAAATAGCGTATGCAAATAATTCTCTTTTTAAATTAGGATTTCTTGAATATGCATTTAATAAACAACCAAAAACAACACCTATACCTAATCCTGCACCACCTAATCCTGCAGATGCACTTCCTGCACCAATAAATCTTGCTGCTGATAAAGATGTCGCATTTAATTGCTCTATATGTTTACTATAAACTACTACTAATTTTAAAAAATTTTCCATTTTATTTAATTTGCAATATATATTTATGTATAAACATTTAAATATAATAAAAATATATGTTATACTTTAATTTATAAATACTTTGCGGATAAAGGGACTTGAACCCTTACAGTATAATACTACAAGATCCTAAATCTTACGTGTCTACCATTTCACCATATCCTTTATCTATCTATTTCTCCAAAAACAATATCTTGAGTTCCTATTATTGTTACTAAATCTGCTATTAAATGATTATTTACCATAAAATTTAAACTTTGTAAATGAGCAAAACCTGGCGCTCTTATATGACATCTATATGGCTTATTCGTATTATTTGATATTAAATAAACACCAAATTCCCCTTTAGGTGCCTCTACAGCACAATAAATTTGATCTTCTGGAATAACAATTCCTTCTGTATATAATTTAAAATGATGAATTAATGCTTCCATAGAATATTTCATATGTGCACGAGAAGGTGGACAAATTTTATAATTATTAGTTTTAACTTCATTTAAAGAAGAATTTTCTGACAATTTTTTTATAATTTTTGCCATAATTCGATAACTTTCACGCATTTCTAAAATTCTAATTAAATATCTATCATAACAATCCCCATTTACACCTATAGGAATACGAAAATTTAAATAATTATAATAATCATAACTCATATTTTTTCTTAAATCTCATTCTATCCCACAAGATCTTAACATAACACCACTAAATCCATATTCAAAAGCTTGTTTATAATTTACAACACCAACATTGACTAAACGTTGTTTTCATATTCTATTATTTGTTAATAATTCTTCTATTTCACTAATACGACCTTCAAATTGATTAATAAATAAATAAATATCTTGTAACAATCCTTTTGGTATATCTTGATTAACACCTCCAGGTCTAAAATATGCCGCATGCATACGAGCTCCTGACACTCTTTCATAAAATTCCATTAATTTTTCTCGTTCTTCAAAACCTCATAAAAATGGTGTCATAGCGCCTACATCTAAAGCATGCGTAGTTAAAGCCAATAAATGATTTAAAATTCTAGTTATTTCTGAAAATAAAATTCTAATTCATTTACCTTTTAAAGGAACTTTACATTGTAATAAAGATTCTACGGCTAAAGAATAACTATATTCTTGTGCCATCATAGATACATAATCCAATCTATCAAAATAAGGTAGACCTTGTATATAAGTTCGATATTCTATTAATTTTTCAGTACCTCTATGTAATAATCCTATATGAGGATCTGCTTTTACTATTGTTTCACCTTGTAATTCTAATACTAAACGTAATACCCCATGTGCTGCAGGATGTTGCGGTCCAAAATTCATATAAAAATGCTTAATTTTATTAAACATTTATCTTTATATTTATTTATTTTATTTGACTTCAAGGACTTAAAAAATCAAAACTTCGAAAATCTTGACTTAACTCTATTGGTTCATAAATTAAATGTTTATAATTATTATTATATCTTAATTCTATATAACCTGTTTGTGGAAAGTCTTTTCTTAGAGGAAAACCTTCAAATCCATAATCCGTTAATATTCTACGTAAATCTTTATGATTTTTAAAAAATATACCATACATATCTCATATTTCACGTTCATATCAATTTGCACTTTTAAAAATTTTCATAACAGAATGAACTGGTACAAATTCATTTATATGTAATTTTACATGAACACGAATAATATATCTTATTGATAATAAATTATAACTTATTTCAAAACGATTTTCATATTTTTCTAAATTATCAATACCGCAAATATCCATTAAAAATTTAAATTGACAATTTATATTATATTTTAAAAAATATAATATTTTTTCAATATCTTCCGAATTATATAAATATATATTTAATTCTCCTTTATTTACTTGTATTTTTTTAATATATTTACCTAACATTAATATAATATAATACATAAAATATCAATTTATATCATAAACATCTTTTAACATATTTGTATTTATTATAGCTTTATATATTTTTATATTTTTATTTTTAATATCTAACATTAATTTAATTTCAATCTAATGCAAATTTTTTTCACTCATAAATAAAACCTATTACTAAAATAAATAAAAATATAAACATTGATATTATTCCTTCTAAATTTAATTCATTTAAACATAAAGATCATGAAAATAAATAAGCAAGTTCTAAATCAAAAATAATAAATAATATAGCAACTAAATAATATTTTACATCAAAACGATTCCTAGCATCTTCAAAAGCTTGAAAACCACATTCATATGAAGATATTTTTTCTCAATTATATGTTTTTGATTTTATAGTAAAAGAAATACAAAATATAATTCCAAAAATTATTATTACACATAATATAAACATTATTAAAATTTTTAAATACTCGACCATTTTTATTTATTTAAAAATAAATAAAATAAATAATAAATTTTTTTTATATTATTTATTTTTTGCATATTTTCAATATTATTTTTATTTTTTTTTTTAACTTCAAAAATTATATTATTTATTATAATTTTTATAAATTTTTTTTGTAATAATATTTTTTGTAATTTTAAACTTTTTATTATTATTTTTTTTTTTAAATAAAGTAATTTTTCATAACATAATGTTAATTTTAACATTTGTTTTACTATTAAAGATCTTATAATTTCTTTAAAATTTTCACTTATTATAATAAATAATATTATATATATACTAGATAATATTAATTCTTCTGTATACGATATTACACTAGTTAATATACATCATATATAAAATAATAATATATTATTTTTTTTTATTTGCAATAAAATAAATTTACTTTTTTATAATAATACTTTTTTCGGACTTTTTAATAATATACTATTATATAAATTTTTTGTATTTTGAATATAATATATTTGTTTTTTTAAATCTATATTATAATTTAAAGTTAAAATTATTGCACCTATCATTGCAACTAATAAAATTAAACTTGCTATTATAAAATAATACATATAATAACTATATATTATACTTAGTATTACTATATTATCTTTACTATATAATAAATGATATCAATTTTTATTAACAAATCATAACTCTCTATAAGATATCATTTCTCATTTTAAATCTATTCACTCTGTTATATAACTTATTTTTAATATAATAATTAATATACCTAAAACTAAAGGTAAATATCTTATAACATTATCACGAGTTTCTAATATATGAATATTGAACATCATTATTACAAATAAAAATAAAACAGCAATCGCTCCTAAATATACAATAAATATTAAAAATGCTAAAAATTCAACATGTAATAATAATAATAATAAACTTACATGTAAAAAAACAATTATTAAAAAAAATACAGCATGAATTGGATTTTTAGAAAATAAAATACTAATACTACTAATTAATACCATTAAAAATATATATATATATATTGTATTTGATACTTGATCTCAAGATGTATTTATAAATATATTTACATATGACTTATATATAGTCATTAAGTAATCTTGAAGTTTTATATAATAATTAATTATACACATTTTTTTATAAAGATTTTGGAATATACAATATTTGTTTATTTATATTAAAATAAACAAAATCATGAAATAAATTTAATATACAATTTGGATATAATCCAAAAAATAATACTAATATTGTAAATATAGTTAATATTATAAATTCAAAACGAATTAAATCTTTATATTTCATTATATAATTAGAATACATGTAACCAAAACAGATTCTATTAAATAATCAAATACAATATATTGTTGTTAAAAATAATGAGCATGACATAATAAATAATAAATATATACTTTTAAAACTTAAACTAAGTAATAAAAATAATTCGCCTATAAAACTACTAGTACCCGGCATACCTAAATTTGCAAGTATACAAAAAAAAAAAAAAAACTAAAATATGGCATTACTTGCATAATATTACTATAATATAATAAATTACGTTCACTATATCGATCATATAAAATTCCTATACAAAAAAATAACATACTTGAAATTAAACCATGACTTAACATTGTATAAATACTACCTTCTATACCATAAATATTATTAGAAAATATACCAATTACTGCAAAATTCATATGTGCAATAGATGAATATGCTATTATTTTTTTTAAATCTATTTGTTGTAAAATTATTATTGAAATAAAAATAACAGAAATAAAACTTAAAGTTACAACTAATGGAATATAATATATATTACCACTTGGAAATAATACAATTAATATTCTTAACATACCATATAATCCTAATTTTAATAAAACACCCGCTAATATTATAGAGCCTCCAGTTGGTGCCTCTACGTGTGCTTCTGGTAATCAACTATGTACTGGATATATCGGTACTTTTACTGCAAATGCTACAAAAAATAAAATTCATACAATTAATTGATGTTCCTTAGATAACATAATATATTGTAAAACTTGAATATTTAACTCACCTATATATAAATATAATCATAAAATACCTAAAAGCATACATAAAGAACCTATTAATGTAAAAAAAAAAAATAAATAAGAAGCATGTATTTTTCTTTTTCTAGAACCTCAAATTAATATTATCAAAAACATTGGTATTAATACTGCTTCAAAATATATATATAATAATAATAAATTAGATACTAAAAAAAAATTTATTAAAAAAAATTCTATTAACAAAAAATAAATTAAATATTCTTTTAACCTATATTTTATATTAATTAAACCTAAATATAACGTTATCGGTATTAAAAATGTTGTTAAAATAATAAAACTTATTGATAAATTATCCATATATAATTCATAATAAAACATATATGTAAATAAAAAATTTCATTTCAATTCCATAAAAAATAAATTAGAATTAATATTATTTATATTATAAAAAAATAACATTAATATACTTATTAAAAATAATATGATACTTAATATAAAAATTCATAACCCTTTTTTATAAATATCTTGTACTTTACACGTTATTAACAATATAAACATTAATATATAAAATATTATAAATAATACTAAAAATTTGTTCATTTTTTATTTATTATACATACCAAACCAAAAAAAAATAGCAGGAAATGGGACTCGAACCCATGACCTATGAGTTATGAATTCATTATTCTAACCAGCTGAACTATTCCTGCCGCATTTAATTTATCAGGGGAAAGGATTCGAACCTTTAACTTTAACTTATGAGACTAACGAGTTTTCCATTTACTCCACCCCTTTTTCGGAGAGCAGGATTCGAACCTACGAAAGAAAAATTCTAGCAGATTTACAGTCTGCCGCCTTTAACCACTCAGCCATCTCCTTTTTCTTCTTCTTCTTTTTTTAAAAATTAAATAAATATTTTAATAAAATTTCAATAAATTCTAATATTTGTTCCCAAATAGTTTTAGATCTAGAATAATCTATTACAATATCTTTTAAAATTTCTCAATTTTTTTCTTTTAATAATTTTAAAAATATTTTATATTTATATTCTAATATATCTTCTTTTGAAATTTTTTTAAAAATTTCTTTTATATAATGTTCATATTTTAATATATTTAATTCTGTTTCTTTTTTTATTTTTTCTAATTCAAATATTTTTTCATTATGTTCTATTTCCATTTTTAATTTTTTATTATATAAAATATCATCTTTTTGTTTAACTTTATCATATATTTTTTTTAAACCCTTTTCATGATTTTTATTAATAATTTTTTGTCAATCAGCTGATTCTAATAATAATTTAAAACGTCTATTTTTATATTGTACAAAATTATAATATAAAATTTCTATATGTTTTTCATTTTTATTAATTGATGTTAAAACTTTTAAACTATTTATTGGTTCCATATTATTATATGCATTTTTTTTTGTAAAAAATATTTCTAAAATATTTGAATCTATTTTTGATTTTTTAAAAGAACTTCCTCGATAGCGATGTAAATCTTCTCTTATTAATTTATTTGTTTTGTATTTTGCTGTTGTAGTAAATCTTGTATAATTATTTTCAACATTATAATTATATTCATTTTGCATTCTTCGTTTAAATCTATAAAATTCAAGTACTGGATTATATTTTTTATTATCCGTATACGCATTTTTTGCTATATGTGTAAGTACAAAATCTTTTAAATCCTGTCTGAAACTTCCTTTAAAAAATCTCATAAATATACTCATTTCTTGTTCATCTAAAGTTTCTTGTACTCTCAATGTTGTGCTTGCACTAGATTCTCAAATAGTACTAGATACTTCTTTATTTATAAATTTTTTATAATTTTTTATATGTTTTACTAATTCACCAGATTTTGTAACTTTTTCCGGAGTATCTAACATAAAATTCATAGATAAATCTACTCAATGAATATCCGCATAACCTATTTTTAATCATATTATATGATCAAACTCAGGTACTCATACTTGTCACTCAATTCTTGGTAATTTTTGTGTAGATAAACCATAATCTAATTCTAATAATTCTTTTTGTTGAAATCTTCGATATTTATTAGTATATCATGTACTATATATATTACCACCAGATTCTAAACGAAAAAAACTATCATATTCTCAAGTACGTGTATGATAATTAAAATCTTCTCAACGTGTACCTGTAATATATGAATATTTATATTTTTCTTTATATTTATAATATTTTCAAATTCATGCAGAATTTCGTAATCGAAATCCTTCTAAAATTCAAACATCTATTGCTAAAACTCCGGTTAATGATACAAGAACTCTTAACATTTTTTTAAACACAAAAGATGTATCATCTTTATCTGATGTTTGTGTTCAATGTCAAAATTGTGTTTTACGTTTATGATTTCATTTTTTTATTTCTTCAAATTCTCAATAAGGGTCTATATAACGTTGATCATCTTCATGTTTTTTAAAATAGTCTCTATGTCCTTCTAATCTTTCTTTTTCTATTGCTAATGCTTCCATTTCTTCTAATTCTTCTTCTTCATCTAATTTTTTATATCTTTTATGTCTATATAAATATAATGCACCACCTTGTTTTAAATCTCTTTGTCTTGTTGTATATTTTCTTAAAAATCAAAATAAGATTGCAGATATAAGAGGTGTTAATAAATATCACATATTATATATATAAAAACCTGGATAATAAAATAAAATATTTAAAAATCTTATAACACTTACATAATATCCTATAGATAATAAAAAATAAAAATATCTATTATATTGAGTTTTAAAAATTCAATAATAATTTCCTGGTCTAAATCTACTAACAATTACTTTTTGATAATATACCATAAGCTGTACTATTTCTTTTTCTTGTGCAGCATACTCTAATTCTGTTAGATTCATAAAACCTGATCAATCAAAATCATCTATCCATATTAATAAATCATAATATCGCAACATTTCTAATGATTGTTCTAAATAACCACTAAAAAAAGCTCTATTTGTAAAATAATAAGTACTTAAAAAAATTTGTAAAATTTTATGATAATTATTGTTTTTTGCATCATCTGTTAACATTTTATCATAATTTTCCATTAATCAATGAAAAATTTGTTCAATAGGCATATTATATCTAGCTTCTAAATATGTTCTTCAACGAGTTCAAACAGCCATCCCTTTTATACAAGGATTATAAGCACGCATTTTTAATATGAATAAAGCTGAATCTTTTGTTCAAAAATCCATATCTTCTAAAAATTGTTTTGATTTTTGATATAACGCCTCATCTACTTCTAAAACTATTGGTAATTTTAAACGTATTGGACCTCTTTTTAAATTTCATAAACGATATTTTTCATTAAAAATAATAATATTATTATCTAATATTTTAGTTTCTTTTTCTATATTTTCATAACCTAATCATTGTTTTCAATGTCAACGTATATTGTTAATATAAACTAATGTCCCCCTTTTTTGTTCTTTTTTTTTTAAAGTTTTACGTTTTTGTACATTTTTAAAAAAATTTCAACGACGTTTTTTTAATTTATTTGCTCATTTTAATAATATTTTATGACCATTATAATAATATTCTTTTTTTGTAAAATATTTTTTTGCTTCTTCATTAAATCTAATTTTATGTTCATAAGTAAAAATAAAACCTTTATAAAAATACATTTGTATTATATCACTTTCATCTACTTCAAAAATATAATTTTTTCTACCACCTCTTTGCTCTCATTGTAATAATTTATAATCCATTTCTACATAATAATCTTTTATATCTTTATGTAATATTTTATCCATTTTTAATTTATATATAAAATCTTTTCTTTCAAATATCTCTGCTTTGACATAATTATTTTTTTCTGTTGCATTTATATTATTTAAAATAGAAGGTGTTACTATTTTTATATGCTTATAATTTATACTACCTTTTTTATTTATATTTTTTTTTAATTTTTTTTCTATATTTTGTCATAATTCATTTTTTATAAATTCAGTCATATCTGTTAAAGTTTGATCAAAACTAAAAAATATTAAATGTTGTTGTAAATATTCTAAAGGTTGTACATCATCTCCTTTTCTTAATTTTTTATCTATATGATTAATATGCGCTCTATACATATTAAATAAAGCCTCTTGATTATAAGTTTTTAATTCTCATTCTCGACTATCACCTGTTTTTCTTCAATCCATATAATCTTCTAATTCTTGACCTTCAAAAAATTCTTTTTTTTTATAATAAAAATAATCATTTTCTTGTGCATATTTTAAATCTAATTCTAAATCTTCAGGACTTTTCATTATATAATGTCTTAATGCATTATGCATATATTTTGCATTATTCATATATCTTTCCTGTAAAACATGTTTCATTATATTTTTAGTTTTCATTCATAACATAGTTTCAACTAATTCTAATTTTATTTTATGTTCTAAAGCTTCCATTTCTCTATATTTTGATTCATTTCATTTAATTCAAAGACGAAGTCAATGTACTTTTTTTACTTCTCTTGCAAATTCTAAAATTTCATATTGATATTGTCTTAATCCTTTATTAAAAGTTAATAAATGTGCTAAACTTATATCACCCCATACTTGATCAACATCTGTTAAATCTTCATTAAAATCTTCATAAGATATTGCTTCTAAAACATATATAACTCAATGTATTATAGGATCTACAACTTTTGAACGTAATGCAGTATGTCAATCAACTAAAGAAGTAACTGATTCTATCCTATAATATTTTCTCATTTTAGGCGGATCAAGTTCTAACATACTTTCAGGACCACTAACATATCATTTTTCAATTTTTTTAAAATATTCACTATTACCATAAACTTCATCTTGTCATTCTTCAGTAATATGATCTTCTTGTTCAAAAAGATATCTTCAAACTAATTTTAAATAAAATTCATACAAAATAACTAAACTTCATAATTGTGGTGGTGTATTTTGTAAATATTCACCTAAATGATAATTTTCACTAATATCTTTAATTTTATATTTATTATATATTTTTTTTCTTTTTAATTTTTTAATTTTTACAAAAAATACTTTATTTATTGTAATATATGTTATTCAATTTATTATACCTTTAATAAAATAACGTCGTAATACTTTACTTCGTTCTTTTCCTTTATTATAAAAAAAAAGATCTTTTGAAATTTTTCTTTGTTTTTCTCTAGTTTTTTTTTGTTGACGTAATTTATAAAAATAATATCCATAACGTATTCGTCTTATTATAAAAAAATTTTTAACTGCAGATTTTTCAAAATCAATATATATTGCTTCTATTTTTCTTATTATTTTAATAAATCAAAAAATTAAATCTTCTTTTCAAATTTTAAAATTTCAATTTTGTGTTTTTCAAAATTCTACTTGATATTCATTTTTTAATGGATTTAAACTTTGATAAATATAAAAATATTCTAATGGACTTATTCAGCTTTGTGCTGTATTTCGTAAAAAAAATGAAATTTTTTTATTCATTAAAGTATTATGTATAATTACTTGTATTGTTTGTCAGTTTTTTTTTATTTTTTTTTTTTTTAATTTTTTTTGTTGTTTTAAAATATATTGAAATCCTTTTTTATTTTTTTCTATTAACCTTCATTTATAAACAGTTAATAATAATGTTATTGGAAATTTTAATATTTTTCATATATATTGAAAACTTATAATAATTATTTCTTTTCAATTTAATTTTTTTATTATAATTGAAAAATTTTTTACATTATATCATGATATTTTAAAAGATCTTTTAAATAAATTTATAAAATTTTTATAAATTTTATAAAAATCAATAAAATTTCCAGAATATATAGGTTTTCATATTATTTTATAAAATAATAAAATAAATTTTCAATGTCATGTTATCAATATATATTGTATATTTCATAAAATTGCAATTATTTGATATTTTAATATTCAAACTTCTTTTATAATTTTTATATTTGTTTTTATATTTATTATATTTATTTTTAAATATTCTTTATTATCTTTATATTTATAAATTAAATATAATAAAACTTTTTTTATTCCTAAAAAAATACCTTGTTGTTTTATACCTAATTTAAAAGCCCCTATAATAAAATATAAATGTCTTTGAAAAAAAGCACAAAACATTATAAAATATAGATAAACTTTATCTAAAAATGTTTCTCCAGTATTAATATCTTTAAAAAAAAAATTTAAATATTTTATACTTTTTTTAATATTTTTTATTATAATATTATTATATAATTTTTTTTGTAATAATAAATATAACATTAATAATATTATAATTATATTTAACCCCCCAATTATAAAAATAACAGGAATTAAAATTCAAAATGAAAAATTTAAAATATCAATAATACGATAACCAAATTTTTTAAATGTATTATATTTTTTTTTTAAAATTATGTATTCTCAATATTTTATATATATAAATTCTGTTCAATCAATTTTTATAATTAAAATTAAACTTTCAAAACTATAATCATTTTTTCTTATTTTTTTTAAATGTTCTGTTCACACTGTTACCATACTTAATAATAAAGATACAATATAATTTAAACGCCCTCCCATTGTTGTTCATCAACGAAATCAAAAATAATGTTTTTCATTATCTTTATATAACATTTTAACAAATTTTTCATATTTAGAAGCTTTACTTTCTTTTTCTTTTTCTTTAAGATAAAAATGTAATTTCATATTACTAATATCTTTATTAAAATCTGATATAGCTTCAAAAAAAGCTTTATCTTTTTTATCTAAAGCTTTATCTATAATATTATTTTTTCAATTTTCTTCTCTTAATCTTTTTTCATATTCTGTTTTTCAAATTTGTCATTTTTTTTTTGTTTGTACTTTTTTAAAACGAGCATCATCTATTACAGTTAAACTCATTCTATCATCTTGAAAATCACTACTTCTTCTTTTTAAATACGATTTACGCTCAATATTAGTTTCTGCTATATCTAAAGCTAATTTTTGTAAAAATACATCTTCGCGATATTTATGCATAATTTCTTGTTCTGCAATTTCTATTTCTGTTACTGTACTCATTTCAAGACCTAATTTTTCTCTTATACCTTCAAATTTAATATCTAAACGTGCTAATGCTCGTTTGCTACGTATTTCTTCTATACTAATTTGAAATTCATTTATTTGTTTTTGTTTTTTTTTACTTAAATTTTTAATAATAATATTTAAAAGTAAATTATTTCTATATTTTTTAGTTTTTTCTACTTCAGTTTCTTTTGTTTTTATAAGAATTATTTGTTTTTGTAATAAACTTCAATCTTTATATAATGTTCCTCCACCAAAATCTAAATTATCTAAATATCATTGTAAAGTTCATTCTTTTTCTAAATCCTTTCTAATACTATTTATATCTAAACGTGCATTTACACCATATTGAACCATTTGTTTTCATCTAGCTTTTCAATAATTATAATCTCATGTCTGAAATAAAACACCTAAAAATCTAAATATAAAAAAAATATTAAAAAATAATTTTGGAATTTTAAAATAAAAAATTATTTTACTTTCTTTTTCTAATGTTGGATCATTTCAAACTATTTGTCTATTATGATTATATCTACGATCTCTATAATATAATCATAAAGCTTTATACATTGCTTTCATAAGTCATCAACTTCCTACATCTTTTCCATTATTTACATATTTTCCTCATAATCCAATATCTGCTCTTATTTTAGTATTATTTTCTCATTTTTCTAAATTTTTTTCAAAAAGAAAAGTTTTATAAAATATAGCAAATGTTCCATTTATTTCTTTTTGTAAATTTTCTTTTATTTTTTTTAATAATATTAATTTTTTACGACTTTGAATATTTTCTTTTTCAGTATTTTCGTAAATATTTTTATCTATTCTATTATTTCATCTATATATATAACGACTTTCAAAATCAAAAATATTTTTTTGATTTAATTTTTCATTTAAATTTATTGGTTCTCAATATTTTTTTATTTTTTTTAAAAAATTTATTTTATCTTTTGTTTTTACACCATATATTAAATTTTTTGGTAAATAACTTTTTATTATTAATATTAATAACCCACATATCATACCATAAAATAAAATAAAAAATAAAATACTTAATATTATTCCAATATAATTATAATAATTTTTAAAAATATTATTAAATTTTTTTACTTGACGTATTTCTAACATTTTAGTAATAATTTTATCTTGTAAAATATTTCAAACATCTTTATATATTTTAAAAAAATCTGTAATACTATAATATATTATATATTTTATTTTTAAATAATTTTCATATCAAAAATTATAAAATTTTGGTTTTATTAAATATTTTATATATATATAATTTTTTATTGGTTCTTCTTCTTTTTCATATACATAAAGTAAATTTTCTATATAACTTTTTTTTATTAATACATTTTTACTTTTTGGTAAAATTTGATCTGAATATAAAGAATTTTTTTTTATTAAACCATCTTCAGCTTCTTCCATATTATGTCTACCATAAAAATTTTTATATATATAATTCAAATTTAAGTTCTCTTCAGTATTTTCTATATTTATGAAAAAATTTTCTCAAAAAATATTATTAAATTCCATTTTTCTTTTTAAAACTAAAGTATTATTATTTATATAAGAATCTATTATATACTTTTTCATAAAATAACCTCTCATATTATGTAAAATATCAAATTGATAATCTTCTATTTCTTCTAAAAAATCTATTATTTGTGAAAAAACATTATTATCGTAAACGTCTTTATTAATATATTCATTTTTTAAAGTCGTAATTGTAGTATCCATATTTAATCTACCTAATAAATAATTTTTATGAATACCTTTTGCATGTTCTGGTCTATTAGATTCAAAATTAAATAAAGAATATGTTGCAAATAAATCTCTAATGTATCTTCTTTCTTTTATTAAAGGTTTTCATTCTTTTATTAATGCTTTTTGTTTAAAATTAAAAACAAAATCGTCTCTTATACTTCAAATATCATCAGAATATAAAAAATCTTTAAAAAATTTTTTTTCTAATAAATTTGCCATACGACCTTCATATGCAAATCTATATTTTATTCTTTTTGTTGTAAATTCTCAATATAAACGTGCACCTAATTTACGATATCACTTACCATAATACATTTGTTTTTTAGTAGAAAGTCCTGTTTTTAATATAGCTCTTTTCTCTTCATGAAAAAATCGCAGTCCTAAATATTTTTTCATATATATTTTTTTTATTTCTTTTCAAATAGGTGTCGCTTCATTTCCTTTTTCTCCATAAATATGAAATGCATCTTGATGTCAACTTCATCAATATGAATATCCTCCAAATATATTATCACGTGCGCTTAAAATTGTTTCTTCTTTTAGTAATAAACCTAAAAATATTTTTAATTTTGCTCAACGTGTACTTCTATTTATATCATCAAAATAAATATTAGATTTATCTATTTTATCTGTTATATATTTGTGTAATAAATATTCAGATTTTTTACTATTTAATTCATATTTATAATTAATTGATTTTTTTTCAAAAATTGTATTTTTAAAATAATATTGAATTAAATCTATATCTTGTAATTTATTTCCTAAATTTGAATAAAATTTATTATTATATATTTTAGTTTTTCAAATATTTATATCATAATCTATACCATAATTAAAAAATGTAAATCTTGGATATTCTTTATATAATTCTTTTAATATTTTTATTAATTTATATGGATTTTGTTTAAAACTAAACATATAATTTTTATAAATTTCTTTTAAAATTTTTTTTTTACTTTCTGAAGAAAAACCTGTTATCATATTATCATATTTTTTTAATGCAAATATTATATTTTTTACATATTCATTTTGTGTATCTAATAATAAATCTAGACTTAAATTATAATTTAATTCTTCTTCATTTATAGAATTTAAAATTGATTTATTTATTAAAATTTTTGAGTTGTTATATCAATATAAATTATTGGATATTACTATATTACATTCAAAAAATAATTTTTGTAATAAAATTAAACATTTTTCAATATTAATAAAATGTTGTTCTATATAATTCTCTTTTAATATTTTATAAATATATTGTTTTTGTGAAATACCTTCATTAATAAAATCAGAAATTTTTACATTTAAAAATTCTTGATTTAATAAATCCATATCGGCCAAGTATACAGATTTATTTAGGGCAATTAACATACCATGAATAAGGCCGTGACTACAATCGAAAATTTTCGATATTATTTCTAAAAAGAAGATGATTAATTCCATATTTTTTATTAAGATATTTTATTAAGATATTTTATAATACCTATTTATTAAATTTAAATATATTAAAATTTTCTACCAATATTTCCAGAAAATTTTTACCTATATTTATTCAATTCCAAATTTTTACCTATATTTTATTTAATTCCAAATTTTTGCTGCGTACCAATTATACACCTTTTAATAAATATTAACAAGTCCTAAGAGGTTTTTATTTAAGTTTATTTTCTCTATTTTATTAATTTAAAATTAATAAATCCAAAAGGAATATATTTTCCTATTTTGAGGAAAATACCCTTTGGGCTTGTTAATCTTAAATTAATAAACTCAAAAGGGTAATATATTTCCCTACTTTGAGGGAAACCCCTTTGGGCTTGTTAACTAAAGGTTTTATTAGTACTTTAAGTTTATTTTCTCTATTTAATATTAAATTTAGATTTATTCATATTTTTTATTTTTATTAAACTAAACACAACACTATTATTTATTCTAATTACTTATTCTATTATTTATTCTAATTACTTATTCTAATTACTTATTCTATTATTTATTCTATTATTTGTTCTAATTACTTATTCTATTATTTAACAAAATATCTTTTAGTTACTTATTATTTTTTTTAATTTATCCAACTACAGGTTCCCCTACAGTTACCTTGTTACGACTTCGCCCTAGTTATTAAAGCAAAAATTATAAAGTATTTCTTTTTACTAAAAAATTTACTTAAAATTTTATTAAATAGTTTTTTATATAAAAAGAAATATCTAGACTTCAGTTTGCTCCAACTTCCTTGGCGTGACGGGCAGTGTGTGCCAGGCAGATACACGGTTCACCGTAACTTTCTGATTTACGATTACTAGCAATTCCAACTTCATATTCTCAAGTTTCAGAGAATAATTCGGACTAAAGTTAATTTTAAAGATTCGCTCATATTCACATACTTGCTTCTCTTTGATATAACTCTTGTAACATGTGTGTAGCCCAGTTCATAAAGACTATATTGACTTGACTTTGTTCCATTTTCAAAACTTATTTTCATAAGTATCTATTTCGATAAATTTTATTTTAAACCTCAACGAAATATTAGAATTGTGTCCGTTTAGGGAATTAACCAAACACCTCAAAGCACGAACTGGCGACAGCCATGCAGTACCTGTTTAAAGTTATTAAAATAATTTTTAATTTTTTTTTTTATTTCTTTTTTAAATACTTTTAATGCAATTACTGGTAAGATTTGACGTTTTATATCGCATTAAACCACATGTCCCACTGCTTGAGATAGCCTCTGTCAATTCCTTTGAGTTTCAACCTTGCGATCGTAGTTCCCAGGCGGAGTATTTACGCGTTAGCTTAAACACCAAACAGAATTATTTAATGCTTAATACTCATAAGTCACAGCATGGACTACCAGGGTATCTAATCCTGTTTGAAACCCATGCTTTTGCATCTCAGCGTCAGTAATAATATAGCTTAGTCGTTTCCACCTATTGATTGACTCTACAATATTTGCGTATTTTACCTCTCCACTGAAAGTGCAACTTACTTCTATTATACTCAAAGTTTATTCGTGTGTAAAATAATTATATAAAGGTGTACTTTAGACTTTTATTTTCACATAATAAACCGCCTACATGCCCTTTACGCCCAGTTATGATGAGTAACACTCATCCCCTCCGTTTTACCGCGACTGCTGGCACGAAGTTAGTCGGGATTAATAATTTGCTTATATCATTATTTTTACAAATTTTACAACTTTACGGCGCAATGCCTTCGTCATTTGGTGAATATTACTGGATCGAACGTTTTGTTCATTGTCCAATATTCCTCACTGCAGTTTCTCTTAAGAATTGGGCTTTATTTCAATCCCAATGTGGCCGTACATTCACTTAAACCGACTAAACATTATAAGCTTGGTTGTCTTTTTTACTACCAACAACTTAAAATTTAATAAGCACGATTCCTAACAATTATCTTTATCAGTATATCACTTTTATTCTAAGATATACTTTCTTTAATATTAAATAATTCTTGTCTCTTAAAATTAGGAATTAAATTTCTTATATATTACTCACCTATATGCTATTTTTTAAAATTTAACTTGCATGTGTTATGTATATTCTTAGCATTCACTCAAAGCTAGGATAAAACTCTTGTTTGCTTTTAATTTAGAAAAATTAATTTTTCTAATTTTTTTAAGTTTATTTTCTCTATATTCCCAGGAGATGGGACTTGAACCCATATCTTTTAGCGCGACAAGCTAATGTTACTACCATTAAACTACTCCTTAAAATATAGAAAAAATTTATTGTTTACTACTTCTATTATAATCATACATTATTGCTTTAGTTATCTGCTGTTTATTATTTTGAGTTTCTAAAATTTGATGATTAAAATCTTCTTTATTTATAATTTCTTTTTTTAAATCTGCTTTATAAACACCTTGAAAACCAAGTTTATCTTTTTCTTTTAAAGCCCTCATTTCTATAATGAAACTTTTCATTATACTTACATCTACACCTTGCTCTCAAAATATATATAAAATTCTAACACTTTGATTATCAAATTTACTTGTATTTTTATATAAAGAATTATAGATATTTATACCATCTTCAATTGGAATTAAATTCGACATTTTTGCATAATCTATATATTTATTATTAAATTGTGTTATTAATATACTTGTTTTTAAATTTTGTGTTGTTAATAAAAAACGATTTATAATTTTATAATCTTTTAACAATAAATAAGTGTCACTATTTATAAATAAAAATACTTTAACATTTTGATAATTTCCATATTTATTTAAAATTTTACCTTCACGTATATCAACAACACAAGTATCATATTCACCTTGACAACTTCAAATATAATTATTACTTGTAAATTTTATATTTTGATAATTTAATAATAAATTATCATTTTTTAAATTTAAAGATGTTTTATATACTAATAAAAGTTCACAATTAATTTCAATTTCTTGTAAATTTTTATCTTTTAATGTAATTTTTACAGTACCAAATTCAACATTTACGTTATTTCAATACATAGAAATTTCTTGATATATTTTTTCAAATAATTCAAAAAATATACAAAATATTGTTATTAATCCAAATAAAGAAAAATAACTCTGATATACTAGATAATTTAAATTCTTCAGTAGGTTATTATTAATTAGTATTATAATACAGCCTTTTATATTAATTTTTTTTAAAATTTTTTTTAAAATCATTATTGCAAATAATATATATATTTTAGTAATAAACGTATTAATAAATTTATTACAATTTTTCATAAAATAATGGATAGGTAAGTATATTACATTTATTAATACTTTAATAATACTTACCGCTTAGAGATGGGATCGAACCATCGACCTTTGGTTTTTCAGACCAACGCTCTACCAACTGAGCTATCTAATTTATCAGGGGAAAGGATTTGAACCTTTAACTTTAACTTATGAGACTAACGAGTTTTCCATTTACTCCACCCCTTTTTTACCACCTTTCACCTCCCCCCCCTTTTTTCTCCCCTCCTCCTATTACATGCATTTTTACAAAATCAACTTAGCTTTTTTAATTATTTTTTTTAAAAATATGTTAATTTTATCGACTATTTTTTATTTTTTTAAAAATAGTCGATAAAATTAACATATTTTTAAAAAAAATAATTTTTTTTTTTTAAATATGTTTGTACATTTTTAAAATTACAATTTATACGAAAACATTTTCAAAAATAAACTTGATAACTATTTATTATAAAATATTCAGGATATATATAAAATTTAATTTTTAAATTATAAGGTTCAAAATCTATAATAAATCTAAATAAATAATTTTTATAAAAATAATAAATAATTTTTCAATAAATATCAAAAATACTAATATTAGGTAATATTCATAAATAAATCTTTATATTCATTGTACGCGTACATATAAATTTATCGTATAGAACTTTTTTTTTATTTTTTAGTTTTTGAAAATAAAAAATTAAATTTTTATTAAATAAATAATAACAAAGTTTTAAGTATAATTTTTGTGTATATATATAAAACATAATTAAATTTTCATTTTTTCAACGTGTATTTATAAAAAAATATTTATGAATACTTAATTTTTTAAAAAAATTTAAAAATTTTTTCAATTTTTTTTTTGGAATTTCTTTTTTTAAAAATTTTAATATTATATACAAATAATATTTAAATTTTTAATAATTTTTTTGTAGTTATTAATTGTTTTTCTCTAATAATATTATTGGTAAATTCATTTATAATTTTTTTAATAATTCATTTTTTTTTTTTTAATAATCCCATTTTACCTTTATAAAATTTTGTACCTAAAAAATATTTTCTAGATACATTTTTTATACGTATTCTAATTTGT